>ERZ724508.1850-NODE-1850-length-11791-cov-4.366820_pt1 | contig 11791 bp, 10 predicted proteins | sample MGYA00376041_ERZ724508 | MGnify/ENA primary metagenome ERZ724508 (study PRJEB28724, sample SAMN07190887) | wastewater metagenome | isolation source: effluent of sewage treatment plant in Hong Hong | place: USA: Christiansburg, Virginia | collected 2016-03-01 ... | reverse complement strand
ACTCATTATCATTGACATGGGTGAACCTCTTCTGCTCGACTAAAAACAAGACATGCAATGCCCACAAAGAGCCTTTTGTTGGGGAGGGATAAAAGCCTGTTTCAATTCATGGGTTTTGGCCTAATAGCTAAGATCAATCCTATTTAGAATGTTTGAAGGAAAATGGAAAAGATTATTTCTGCTTCACAGATTTCAAGTTCAACAAAGCTTTATTCTCACAAGAATAGATAGATTAGCTCTCCCGATACTGGCCGGATTTAAAGAACAATAATTTTTGGTAATATGAATGGGACAAACATGGAACATGTTACTTAAATATCTTACAAAATAAGGAAAAATCTACTTTATCTCCAGAACAAATATTTAGGGACTATTTTTTAGGCACGGTAGAAAGAGTAAAAGAGCTTAACATTAGATTACCAGCTGCAACTTGTGTAGAAAAAAAATAAGATTTAGCCAAACTAATGAATTTAGATGAAAAGTATTTTTATGCGATATGCAAAAAGAAAGGAAAAAGATAAAATCAATAAAATTTTCTAAAATAAATTAGAATTTGTTATGATCTTAGTGCCTAACCTAAAAAGTAGAAGCTAATAGAATGCAAAGATACCAAAGATAACCAAAAATGCAGATTCCCTATCGACATACCTGAAGAATGATTAATCATCCTATATTCAATATTATGAAACTATTCAATATATTTAGAATTTACTTATAGTAATTTATAAAATAACTAACTCTCATGAATATGAAACATTTGGTGCTTGTTATTGTACTAACTAAGATCTCATTTGCAGGGCTTCCAAGTAAATATGCATTGATTTAGGTTGCAAGAAAACAGATTATTCTTATTACTTATTAGCCTTGACATGGGTAAATCAGTACTGTTACGATAACTATTGTAATCAAAACTCATAACCATATTCTGGGGATGGTCTCAAGCAATTAACAATTCATGGGTTTTGGCCCTCGAGCACTGATCTATCTTCGATAAGTTGCATGATCCAATATCAAAAAGATCCTTATTGTTTCACTGATTATAGTTTTAACAAGAGCGCATTCTCCAAAAAAGATATGGCTGACTTGAATTTATACTGGCCTAATTTCCAAAATAATGATTTTTGGTCATATGAGTGGAATAAACACGGTACTTGCTACTTAAATATCATGTTGGTACAAAAAGGATCAAAATTGAGCAAAAATTAATTAATGAAGAATTATTTCTTAGGCACAGTTGATAAGGCAAAAGCTCTAAATATTCGATTGAGCCCAGGTATCATTAATTCAAAGAAAGAATTAGCAAATAAGATTAACCTACATCCAACCGAATTCACTGCTATATGCAAAAATGAAAACTAATTCTATTAATTAAGAATTTGCTATGATATCAGTAGCCAACCAAGAGGATAAAAAGTCACTACATGTCCAAAATCAACAGATCGCAATATATGTTAATTTCCAATTACAATATACTGATTATGATGCATATCTGGTGATTGAAAAATTTTATTCTATATTAGCCGATGTTTTTTAATATTAAATTTGAATTTTAGAATTAAATTATAACGATGAAGAATAATATAGGTGAATTGTAGGAACAGCTATCCAAAGCTATTCTATAATAACAATTATTAAAATCTGAAAATACGATGCTGACAAACTAACTACATCGGCTAAAGCGTATAAAATAAAAAAATACTACATATACTCACGCATAAAATATCCAAAACTCACAAACACAAAAAAAACAATCTATAAAAGCAAAGCATGTTAAAAATGTAGCCTTGCTGAACTAAAAAATCTCCAACTGCAAAGAAACGATAAGAAAACTAAAAGATATCATTTCCCCTTCAGATATCCAGCAATACTACAACTCCAAATAAAATCAATCTGACAATATAGACATAAAAAGTAATAGATAACAAAACAACGTATACAGTTCCATTAAATGCGAGGATTGTGGGATTGTGATGCAACCCTGCCAATATTTCTTGCATTTGAAGGATAAATAATGCACGTATAGAAAATGAATACTTATGATTTTATTCGTATGCATAGTTTTAAGTACGTATCATCAATAGTCATTTGGGATTTGTTTTAAATCTACTGCTTTTTTTGATTTCTTGTATTTTCCATCGTATTATAGGCATGTGAATTAGAATCTCATGTGCTCGCTGTTACGGATGTTAACTAATCTTTATTTTCCTATTCCTGCTTTTTGGATATCATCGAAATGGACGAACAGATCAGTTCCAAATCCATCCACTACTATGAATCTATATAATAATTCATTTACCCATAGTTCCCATTTTGATCAAAGAATTTTAATCGACCTGTATAACGTTGATTAATCTCTGCTTTCATCTCATTCATCATATAATCGTTATAAATGTAGTCTTAATATCCCTCAAGACTAAAACTATGATGAATATAGTGATCTCGATTGGGTTGGTTCAGATTTTATCCACTAACATATAATTATTATTTTCTTTATTCACTTGTTAATTTGAATTGATTGACTTCTCCACAATCAGATAAGCTTTTCTTATGCACTTTTTAGCCATTTTAGGAACTAAAAAATATATCTTCAATTGTTTTCTTATCTTCTAAGTTTAAAATTTGATTGATGATGTTCTCTTTGATAAACATCATTACACTCCTTGTTGATTGGGATTGTACACAAAAAAATCGGCTTGAAATCCTGGCTATCATCAAAGGAGGATCAGTGGTCTTTTGAGTGCAGGTCGTAAATAAATTTTGTTATAAATACCCATCTTTTGTAACTGTAAAAAGTATAACTCTCTTGAGAAATGCTAAGGAAGCTAATTAAAGGTGATCCTATGTTACTTCTCAATAAATACATATATAAAGCAATGAGCATCAGGATCTTTAAAATACATATCGATTGCTTCTTGATTATTTGAAAATTTGGGTAGAAATCGTGCTTTTCTCTGAGGAGGACAAAAAGAACTGACTGGAGTTGAGCTAACCTTGCATGTGCTGACTAAACAAAGTCTTAATATTCTAATAATCTCATCAATGTGATCTTCGTTAAAATAAATAGCGAGGGAAAGGGCTCGAAACAAGGATTTCTCAGATTTGTTGACAGAACTAGGCACTCTGGTGAGGTTATTTGAATTCAGTTATTCATCTAATATTTTTAACTATTTGATCATGGAAATCTGAATGATTATAATGAAAATTAAAAGTGAACCGGCAAATTATATGATTATTGGATCTCTATAGATTAATCATTTTCGTTTTATGTCGTACACATATAATCCATGGTGCGCTGTGGTAAATATCATTTGAGATTTTTTATGACTAAAATCTAAAGAAAAGCACCCATCATTTACATTTTTAAGTTCAGACAATAACACATGCTCACCTTTATTATTGATATCTCTATATATTCTTACAGAGCTCTCTGCTCCAGTCGATCCAGCTCCAATCATTCCAATATCATATTTCGAGTAAGAGGAAGCATATACATAAGCAGTGCGATCGATATTATGTGTCCAATCAATGCATTCCACTTTGGTACCTTTATTAAAATCCCAAACTTGGATCTGGTCTTTTGCTGAGTAACATCCTGCTAAAATCTTTCCATCTTGAAAGTCAAGGGATTCGCCTGATATATTTGGTCCATGAATGCATCTGACACTTTTTCCTTGTTTTAGATCCCATACATGTACATTAGAGTCCCATCCACCAGATATTAATGTATTTTAATCGACAAATTTGACTGCGAAAATTCTATTATCATGACCTGGATGTTTTTAACTTGCCCTACCCAAAAACACAGATTGAGATTTTGTTTATTAATCATATATTCTGATATTGCAATCACTACCAGCTGTTGCAAAAACAGATCCACTCCTATTAAAATCAATGGTATTTATTGTATTATCTTATTCCCTCATAGAAAATAGTTTTTTTAGTGAGGGTAGATGCCAATACTAAAGGGAACCCTCAGAATCTGCAGTCACCAAAGTTTTAGATGTAGAATTGACCATCGGCCTCCATTTAAGAGTTGTAACAGGATTTTGATTAGCACAATTATACTTCTGTACAATTTTATCTCAATAAGAATAAATATACGTTAAGCTATACTGTAGATGACTCGATCCCCATTTTTACATCCAATTGCAGCATATTAATTTTATGGATCATAACGAACTACAAGACCTTCACTTGCCAGTTTCTTGGAAGTGACTAAAGATAGTTAATATTTTTAATGGTAGTTATGTACTCTTGAGTTATGGACAAAACTTACTATAGTTTGTGTAGTGGTTATATTTTCTAGTCGTATTATAAGTTTGGATGATCGCTTTCGTGCATTTTCTTTTTAAATATAAATGATAAGAGTTATAATAATATCTTATCAAACTGATAAAAATACAAATTATGCTAACAAATATTTTTTATGAGATAATTTGAATGCCTTGTCTAGCAAAAGACAGAATAATGCTTGCTTGTAGGTGGAAGAAATAGAAAAATAATAAATTTATATTCACAGATAATTTTTGACGTCATTTATATAATATATCTATAAGATATTGATGGAAAAGGATCAAAAAGATTTCGCTGCTAAACTAAAAAGTCTCATTAAGTATCTAGCAATCACCGGAGGTCGAGAAAAAGTATTTTTATCTCTTCATGTAGCTTTGTCGTTTGGTTCAATATTTTTGCAGATTTTTAGTCACAAAGTATGCATAACAGTATGAAATAATGGTTGCCCAAAGATCTACCTTAAGCGCTAAAAAAGGAAGAGCAGAGGCTTTAATGACAGGAGCTGCAATGACTAGAAAAATATTAAGATTTGGTCCATCCATAAATTGTATTAAAACTATTATTTTCAATCTGAAAATAATCGCATCAGGCAAAAGTTCCTAACCTCTATAAATTTTGATATTAAAAACATTCTCCGCATTATTTGTAGGCATGTTTTTCATCTGCGACCATTATTTATGGCTATTCAAGATGGGTTTGGTCAGTAATGATAGTTTAAGAGCTCAAATGTAATTCTGGAGTTCGATGGGATGGTTCCTAGATTGTATTACATGCATAATCAAGAATGGTCTAATTTCTTCCAAAGATAAAAGACCTATTCTCCAAAATCCCTAGCTATTAATTGACACAGTAAGAGTAGTTTGTGATTTAGTCATATCCTACTCATTCGTAAAACCTGGAAGTGTTAATGGTAAGACAGTCGGTCTTCTAGGCACTCTAACATCATTAATTGGAATGTATCAGTTATGGCCTTGATGTATATGCATCTTATTTTGATAACTTAAATATAAATAAATTCAATAGATACATTAGAAAATAACAGAAATTACACTTCATTACATTAAAATTTAATCTAATTAAAATTATATTAAACCGATAATGTTTACTCATTAATAATAAATACATGGGAGCTTCGTTTAATTGCAGAACTTTCTGTCCTGGAGAGAACTCTAATATTTATCTTCAGGAGACGAACGGGATGGGGTTCTCTGATTAAATTCAAAACATTATAGATGGTATTCGATAAGCAAATAGAAATCAGATTTCAAATCTTAAAAATCTTAATCTTCCTCAAGGAAAAATTTATCGGGGCCAGCTCTAGAATGGGAAAAAAAGTGGATATGGTTAGTACTATAATGGAAACAATGTCTATTTTGGAATATTCTCAAATGATCTACCAGAAGGTCAAGGGCTGTTAGTCAAAGACTATAAGGATTATATCAAGGGTTATTTTAGCAAAGGAAAGCCAAATGGGTAAGTAAGAGAAAAAATTAATATGACTAGCTTTCATGGCCAATATTTTTAAGGAGAAAAATCTAGAGGAATTTTAAAAACTTAAAATTATACTTACTAAGGTTCATTTAAATAAAACAAATTTTAAGGGTATGGAATACTCGAGTTTACAGATGGTGACAGATATGAAGGCGATTTCAAAAATGGTTTATTTGATGGATTTGGAAAATATTAAACAAGATAAGAAGGATATTATCAAGGAGATTTTAAAAAGGGTTTGTATCATGGAAAAGGAATTTTTCGTTGGAGAGACGATTACTTTTATGACGGTTAATATAAAAATGGATAAAGAAACGGTTATGGAAAATTTAGAAAGGGTAAAAACTAATATAAAGGATTTTGGATTGATGGTCAGCCGCAAAACAATTCAAAATTTGAAGAGAGTTTCAATGAATCAAAAATTAATTCATAAAAAATAAAAAAATGACTGTTTCTCCATATATATGATATTTTACTCTTGTAATTTTTTGTAGTTAATCAATAAATTTTGAAAAATAATTGACATATATATTCATATTAATCATTATCATTCAGTTCTTTTTTCATTTATTCATCTAACTCTTCTAATGAATTTAAAACAGACATCAAATCATTTTCTTGACTAAAACTTCTTGTTTTGCAGAATTTTTATCAGGTTCCTTTCGATTTAAAAGTTATAAAGAAATAATCTTACCTTGAACAGATGTTTGTCATGAGTTTTACAATAATTGTTTAAGAAAATATATAATTTTATGAATTCAGTTTTTGCCACTAATAAAACTAACAAGTCTCATTTACAAAATTAGAATGGAAAAATATAGAATTTTAGTAGATTAACTAATCTTTTGAATATTAATGAAATTTATACCCATTTTAACCTTAGCAGAGGAATCTGAAAATCCTTCTATATATAATCGTTTTTTTTTGTTATTTTACGAACTGAAACGTTAATATTTCTTTGATCTTTTATTATCTTCATTTTTACCTAGTATTGTTTCATATAAACTAACTCGATCTCCAAATATTCTTCATTAAATTTTAATTTTCTTAAAATTTCTATTAATTTTATTTGAATCGAGTAAAATTATGACACATAATTTCTTTTTTCTTAAAATATTTATATTTTGCTCAATAATTATTGCAACAGCAATTAAATAAACGTTTTTTTAAAGATGATTTTTGATTTAGTAAGATGTCAACTATTCCATAATTGAGATTGGAGATTGATCATTATAAGAAATTTCGTTAATCGTATAATTATATGAATATTTAAGCAACAAATTTAGTTCATCGAGTAAAAAACTATGTGTACACTGCTGATAACTTAATCGGTAAAGGAGCAGCAGGAAAAGTTTTCAAAGGTATTTATATTCTCATCATAGCGGTTAATTAACAAAATGGATAGCAAGTAGCAATAAAGATAATGGAAATGTCATAAATCGATAATGAGGTGACCCAATATCTGCTTGCTTGTGAAAAAGAAGCTTTAGTAATGATCGATAGTCAATATGTGTTACATGCATATGATATTATTCAGACTGAACAACAATGTTTGATAGTTACGCCAGTCTGTGATGGTGGAACTCTTAAGTAGTACATTGCTTCAAAAGGTACGCGCTAACCGATGCAGGAAAATTACCCGAGAGTGAAGCACTTTAAATATTCATCAAACTCTTGAAAGGGTGTCTATAAATAAGAAACAAAGGATTTGTCCATAGGGATTTAAAATCGATCAACGTAATGTTTAAAAATAGGGAACCTATAATCATCGATTTTGGATATTGCTAAAAAGTCAAAGGAAATAAACCGAAAATGTATTATAATGTTGGATCGCCGTCATATATGTCGCCTGAAGCTTATTATAAGAGCATCTATGGATAAAAAAGTGATATTTGGGCTCTAGGTATTGTACTCTTTGAGATGCTTGAAGGCTATACAATAGATCATGGTCAACCTATTGATCGTTATTTCTCTTCAATCTGCAAGCATGGATTTGTATTAAGATAAAAAGTATCCTAGGCTACAAAAAATTTACTTAGATCAATACTCAATCCAAATCTTTATCAGAGACCTATCATCGAGCATTTGATTAATCATGCATAGAGAATCCTTCATAATCAAAAAAATCCTCAATCAAAAATGGAAGAAAGTCCTAAAGGTAAAGCAATGAATATAGATAATCGCCAAAGCACTACTAAGAAAATATCTTTAAAATAAAAATAAATCGAGCGCATTCCTAGCTAGAATATACAATCAGAGAGGATAAATAATCAGAATAATTTAAATAATTTAAATCTCATACAATCTTAAAAAATAATAAAAACACATCAAATTATAGCCTCCTTACAATCAATTCCTGAGCAAAAAATTATCTACCAAAACCCTCCTCCTCAACAGCAACATCAACAATTCCAACACCAAAATCAACAAAATCAGCAAATACCATATCAACAACCATATCAGCAACAACAATATCAACAACAACCATATCCCCAACAACCATATCGATATGTACCTAATTTATCACCAAATATTCAAGATAATAACAACAACTTCATAAAGATGAGCCAATCCATATATCGACCTTAACCGATATTTCAAAATACGCCTATTCCACAAGGCTAATTGAAAATTAATAATAATACAGTCAATAATGTACAACCACATTTCGAGCCTGTGATGATGAATATCCAAAATAACCAACATCAGATTTTTTCTCATCCAAATCAACCTCAACCTCAAATAAATATTCATATCCAGAATACTCCACAAAATCAGCACTTACAAACATTTTATGATCCAAGATATCAACATCAACCCCATCCCCCATATCAATTTCTTAGGAATATTATCAATGAATAACATAAACGTCCTCATTCATTAATATTGAATAACTAGCAGCAAATTCAAGAGCAAAAGAACTTTCATTAAATTAAAATAACACAAGCAAATCCTCCCACTCCTACCACTCCTAACGTGTTCTATCAACAGCCACAGCCAGTTATTTAACAAAAAGAGATTAATAATAACAATTTCCTACAAGTTAATCCTTTAAGATAAGGAATGCAATACAGGTCTTTTATCGAACAGCCAACCTAGCAGTCTCTTATTATGGATAAAAATCCTTTAAGATGTAGTAGTCATTCAAAGATTTTTCAGGAAGCTCAGAGTATATTGACAATCTAACCAATTATAAATCCAAAAATCTCGGCAGAACAAGCAAATATCCTTCAGAAAGCTGCTTTGGCTCATTCAACTCTAAGCCAGCATAGTCATCATAACCAAAAAAACAAACAAAGTCTACAAAATTCTATAGACCACAGCATTAATGTGTCTAATTCACTATTAAGCTCTATCGAAAATAACCATTTAAATATTTCTGGCAATAATTTGAAAATACTTCCTGCTGATCTGCCTGTTTTGGAAAGCTTTATTGCTCAACCACCTCAGAATGTTTCTGAGTCTCTGCATAATCCTGAAAGATAAAGCTTCAAGAGATCATTCCACAAATTACAATCTCCACCTATTTATAATTCCCTAATCTTTCCAGAGCAGCAACACTCTCAAAATTTAGAAGCTAATAATGTTTATCAGTCTCAAATCCCCAATCAACAATTTCAATATCCTTCTTTTCAATAGCTAAAACAAAGCAATCATTTTCCACCTCAACAATATAAACGTCAACTTAATTTTCCACCTCCCATTATTGTTTCTCGAGAAATTAAAAATTCTAAATTGTTGACTGAGGTCAATAACAATCGATACATTCCAAACCAAAAAAGAGTACCAATATAAAAAATGTTGCACGATATTCGGGCAGATCACTAGAATTTTATGAGAAGTAGTCTTACAAATCAAAATCGACCCTTTTCTCCTGTTGCTACAGAGAGAACTTCAATGATTATCAACGAGAATCCAAATGAGAATGAAGGGATCAATACAATAGAAACTTAACAAAAAAATTTCTTTAAAAAAACGACTCCATATTTTCATATGAATGTTAACTAGAATAAAAAAATATCCAAAAATCCTAGATTTATCCCAGGCTAACACAAGAGAGTGTCATTAATTCGACCTACTAGCTAGCTGAAGCAGAGTCTTCAATTCTTGAAGCAGCCTCAACAAATTCCTCAATTCTTAAGGAACTCTCAAAAAAACCCAGTCCAAAATCAAATAATGAACCCAGTAATGGTGCAGTCAACCACCAACCCCACATTCATCCATCAATGAACATAGAATAATTTCATGATAAATTGCATAAACAACCTTAAATTTTAATATCCACTTAAAATATTTAAAACAATATTAATGATGTATTTGAATATCCATATCAATATCACAAAAGAAATACTTTTATTCATTCGATTGGTACTTATTGATAATTGACAACATTTCCATCAGGAAGTAAGTCATAGCTGACAAAGAACTTATTATGTGGCTTAAGACGTTGTGTTGTTTTTTTTACATCATATCCTTCATTGCGGAATACTTATAATAGATCTTATCTGGGTTTAGTTGGGAACTATTTGATCAATGATACAAAATCATTCACTTGACTCTGATTTAAATTGTACTCGTTTTTTAATTTATTCACTTAGGTTTGACTTAAACTCATTTTTATAAATTTTATTGATGGCAGTAAATAATAAAAAATTTATAGTTTTTTTTAATTTATCATATTTTTAAAGATAAGCTATTACTTAATGATGGGAAATTTGCTGATTCTACATAATATCGAGCTGCTGATGCTATCTCTGATATATTTGTCTGAGAGGCTGTTCCAATTGCAATGAGGTTAGTTACATTATAGAATAATTATGAGTTTAGATTTTAAAGGCTTCGGAGGATTTGGAATCCACCTGATTCGTAGAAATTTAATTTTTTCTGACTCTATATCTGTTTTGATAGTAGTTATACCTTTTTCTGCTCGAAACTCTGATCGACTGCTATGATCTGCGGCTATGGAATATTGGCTCCCACTCTTCCCAGCGACACATAATCACATTGCACCCACGAATATTAAGTCTAAATCTGCAAACATACAAACTCTTTCACATTATTTTAAACTCCTTGCCTGTTACTGATTATTTAATTGAGAGAATAGGTTTAGATTGCCTATCTTGTATACTATTCAACTGAAGCCTTCAAAAACTCGAGATATTAATTCCCATAATTTTCATACATGGGAGTAACTTCTGTCCTGATGAGCCTACCAGTGAATAATCCCTCAACTTGCACCATACTCATATCCTTGGTCAATGTCATTGTGTTAAATTGTATCGGAATGATACCACTAGGAAATTTATGAAATCCATAATCAAAACCAATAAGATAATTACCATTGGCTCTTGCAGTCTGGTTCTATACTCGATTAAATATCGTATAATACAAGATACCATACTACCTGAGCTCTACTCTCTTGAAAGACGCAGTAACAGTCCCAAGAATAATCGCCAAAACAAAACCCAGCACAACACAAGTCCAGAATATTTTCCAACGATCCTTCATTACTATTTTTGAATTTTTATATATATTATATATTATATTATTACATCTTATCATTAATAAATATCTTTATCATCATACCACTTCACTACGTTCTTCACAAAATAACAGCACATGATTATCAGCATCCTCACAACAATTATATTATTGGTTAATATATCAGAATGTAACTAATCTTCTTAAGTCATTTATTTTTCCTATCTTGATTAAGATGGTATTATTAATAAAGTTACTGTACACGAAAACTCGACAATTTCAAATCAATTTGTAAAAACTGTCAATCAATTCTCCTGCGCAAATGGATTTATATTCACTTATAATCAAACTGATTTTGAGTATGAAGAAAATCTACCATATAATCTAACCTTTACAAATTTCACTAAAAACATTACAATTAGTATCGGTACTTTTTATCATGTTATCACTCCCAAACTTAGCGTGGATAACTGCTCGGAATATACTACTTGTTAGATTAAAGTACAGAATAATTGTCTAGCGGCTA
>ERZ724508.1848-NODE-1848-length-11797-cov-6.136518_pt1 | contig 11797 bp, 6 predicted proteins | sample MGYA00376041_ERZ724508 | MGnify/ENA primary metagenome ERZ724508 (study PRJEB28724, sample SAMN07190887) | wastewater metagenome | isolation source: effluent of sewage treatment plant in Hong Hong | place: USA: Christiansburg, Virginia | collected 2016-03-01 ... | reverse complement strand
AAAAAGTTTTTATGATATTTAATCTGATCCTGAAATAAATTCTAATCGAGATTTCTTTTGCTATGAAGATTTCTATGTAATTTATATAAAATTTTGGGAGCTAGATGTTAATCATAGATTTCTTTTGAGCAAATAATAATTTTCAAAGTATTGCAGCTATACTCTATCTAGAAAAACAGTTTAGCGTATCTTTTCGCAGGTAGCCAAAAGATTTCAGCATCCAGAGTACATGACATTTGGTGATTTTGTCTGGTTTATATATTCTGCGGAAGATAAAACAACAAAGCAGAGCATCTAATACTGGTTTAAAATTTTAGATTTAGATAATAATGGGATTGTAACTGGTTATGAGTTATAATTTTTCTATGAAGAGCAGAACCAGAAGCTAGCTGACATGGAGAACTCTTCCACTGATTTTAATTATGAAAATCTCATCTGCCAGATGGTAGACTTATTAAAACCAAAACAAGGCCTACAATTTACCTTGTAAAACTTTTTATCTCGAAGCAAAGATGTCGGAGTATTTATCAATGCCCTAACAGATCTGAGCAAGATGTTGGCCTATGATCAAAGAGATCCTTATGAAGATAAAGCATTCAGAAATGATCACCCAGAATGGACTGACTGGGACAAATTCGTAAAACCCGAATATAAAAGAGTGTAAGCAATGGACTAGAACCAATAATAATAAGTAATAAAATGATAAAATGATGAATGAATTATAGTTTATACATAATTATTAATAAAGAGTATGATAGATATGAAAAAGTATAAATAATATTAAATAATAAAAAAGTATAAGGGATAGAAATGAATAACTTACTACAACAATATCAACATATCCCGAAATTACAAAAAACAAAACAACTAATAAATCCCTATCAGTCGAGTACATCAGCTACAACATAATCATAATTATCTAGAATATTCTTATTGAATAATCGGAATAAAGTTAGTCTTTCTGAGTCGGAGAGCTAGGATGAAAAGCAGGTTGATCATAGTAAGATTATCATACCTACTTTTAGTCGATTTTTAACATTTTAGAAGACTTACGTAGAAAGTTAAGAAAAAATTGATGAAATATATTAGCCATAACATGAAGATAACAGGCAAGAGGAGATATATAACTAATCTATATAGAATTCGAAGTAATTGGAAAAAACTGATAAAATAAATATGAGCTCAAATTATTCATTCCCTTGTACTACCTTCCCCTCGCACTCGTTATCAGGTTATTATAATAAATTAAATAAGAAAAGTGGATAAAACAAAAATTATACTGAACCCGAATAGATAGAAAAAGATTATAATGAAAAGAATGACGATTACAATGTATATAGCACAAAAAATGCAAATAATTCTAAATATAATGTTCCATTTAAACAAAATATAACTAAAGAGGACCCATTCCCTGTAAAAAATAGCCAAAAATTTACTTCCTCTTTCGGTCATAATCTGCACTAGGGTTACTAGAAAGAATTAAAACCTATTATATCCACTAGACTTAATCATAACTTTACTGATTATAATCAATCCAGCTAATAATAAATCGCCGATGAATAAGTTACTTAGAATATAACTAACTCAAAATGTAGTCATATCCTCAGCATGAATAAATCTATCCATAGTGTGAAGCCATCATTGAATTCAGCCAGTCGAATTCATCTAGGTGATATATCCAGCCGTCGGGGAAGTATCATTGATCAGATCAAATAGCATCACTTTGCGTAGTCTAATGTTTTAGATCATAGTGATATTAAAGGTATAGTAGAAAGTAAAAAATAGAAGATAAAAACTGTAGAAGATTATGCATTAATTGATGAAGGCACTCAAACTAGGAAGATAAGGAGAAGAACAAAAATATTTTTATAACCAAAATATAAAATGGATAAAAGATAAAAATATATTGAAAATAATTAATAATAAACAAAACCAAAACCATTTAGCAAAGAATTTAAATAAATTAAAGTAGAAAAGATTTCATCTGAAGACAAAGTCCCAAATAATTAGGAATCCGCTGAAAAAAAATATACGGTAGTTAATGAATGCTCATATAAAAACACATGTAAATAAACCTAATGCCATCTAAAACTGCTCAACATTGTGGATAAGCTGACAGATAAACCTGTGCAATAAAATTCAAGTCGACTAAGCAAAAAAGAATAAATGATAATGATACAAAGAAATATTTAATCATAGTTCCTATTCATATCATTACAAGTTGATTAGCTCAGTATTTCTCTTACTCTGCATAAAATACTTGATTCTGACATGACTGGGAAAGTTAATGGTTTAAAAATTAAAATATAGATACTTCTTGATAAGATAAAAAATGCTTTCTAGCTCAATAGCATCATGAGTGGCGATAAGAGCGTGATAGAGAATGAAAATAGATGGGAATTATTCGATAAATTACAGAAAATGTGCCAAATCCTCCATTACATACAAATAGTCCAATAAAGATATAAACTATGGAGATCAAAATTAAAATATCTAAAATAACAAATCAGAGATATAATAAGAGTATAGAAATCCCAACAAATAAAGAAATTAGGATAGATCATAAAATTAATGAAATAGTTATAGAGTAGTAAATTTTATGGCAATTAAAGTAATTATATTGGGCTAGTAAAATCGTATAATATATTTATCGATGGTGAAGTCCAGTAATTGAATCAGACTGTCGAATGTTTAAAAAATGATATTTTGTCCTCTTGATTTGTGTTATCGTTGTTGATTGGCGAAGATGAAAATGAGCATTTTTTAATAATTTTTTGTCTATATTTTTTATAATTAGAATAATATGTATAAACAATCTGATATAGAAAAAAAGCTTATTCAAATATTTAAAACATTTGTTGATAAGGCACTAATTCCACAAATAAAAAAATTCGAAGGGTCACTGAACGAGTGGAACAGATTTTCTACTCTACTTTTTTCAGATAATATTAACTACATCGATCTTCAATCATACGTTGATTCACTACCTATATGGGATTCAAGACCTAATGATAAGTTATTAACATTCAACAAAAGAACTGAAGCTTAAATACCAGATCAAAGCTCATTTAATCCAAATAAGACTTTTGGAGGTTAAAAACCTAAGTCAAATGTTCAAACTACGTCCGAGATTTAAAGTAATCAAAAGAAGGAATAATCAATAAGACAAAGGGCAGCCTTGAGCACTGTTAATATACTTTCTAACTTATAAACCCTACTAAGAGGATTAGAATAAAATCAAAACATCATTGATGGTCTTTCCAGATAGAACTCAGTGAAACTAGTAAATCAAAATAACAATTTAAATGGGTCATCAAATGCAGGATATCCATACAACCCCAACATTTTAGGGAATAATTTAAACTCAAGTGGGTCTTTAGGGCGAATGATATCGCATTCACCTCAGCCACACATCGGAGTGAATTATCAAATCGGAAATGGGTCATCATATAATTTGAATAAAAATTATCAATGAAATTCTAATAATAGTTATTGATTTTATCTGATAACTTATATTTTATTCAACGATATTTAAATTTATTTATGTGAATTCATCATTTTCTGTTTTTCATGTAGAGCAGAGCATAGTTTGCAATCAAAGCAGTCGCAATAGTTAACCAGAATAAGTTAATCATTGTTGTGATGAAGTTCCATTCCAGCCAGAATTTTGCCAAGAACACTAAATTTACAGCTAAAAGGGCAATCAGGGCCAAGTTTAGTAATAATCCAACTCCATCTGAAGGTAGAAGTCTAAAGTTTGCTTTCAGATGAACGAATAGTCCGTAATACAAAACTAAAGTAAAAATACCCATTAATATCACAATAAATATAGTAAATGCTGCAGGAGGGTCGACTCTCACCTCGGGTGGGTTTGTGCGGATGATGTTTGGTGGGTTGTAGTTTATTGGTGTGTTGTTGTTTGGAATCTTTTATTATGGAATTGAGTGTCTGAAGCTTATCCTGATTGATGCAATGTAATTTCGAGTATTTTGTTCTAATCTATCGTCAGCGATTATTAACTCCAGTCTGTAAAGATCAGAGTAGGGTTGAATAGTCCTTGGATCTCCAAGATCCACAACACATTTCCATGATTATGATTAGGAATCATAAGTTGCTTGAACAGGTTGAGTTAGCTTATCGTATTTAGAGTGAACAAGCCTAAAAGTAAACAATTCGGGCTCAAATGTTGAAGATCCAAATTTCATCTAAATTCAAAACAATTGTACTTTTGCTTAGATTTATATCTTGGAAGATTGAGTTAATTTCAGTTCAGATTTTACTGAAGAGTCATAGCTGAGTTGGAAAGGCTCAGCAGATGAGGTGGATGTCTGCTTTACTTGTAAATAAAGTTTGCCTGATTAGATCTTAAAGCTTGTTTTGTTTGTAGCTTTAGCTTGTATTTGAGTAGTGAATATTCCTAATACCAACACGAGTAAAATGGAATTGAGGATATGTGCCCGAGCCATATGATTGATAAATATAGATATTATACGTAAGAAATATAATAAGTGTAGATAATAAGTAAAATTTGAAATATAAAGTAAAGAGATCAATGAACTCAAAATCAAAAGGGGACATAAGAAAAAAAGCAATTTTATTGAAACAAAAAATAATAACAAATTCAAATATCATGCACAATACATACGAGTACCGAATTGAATAGCTATTAAAGGAACAAGATTAATGGAAAGAAAAAATAAATGATTTGCTCATTAAGTTTAACAATAAAATGCAAGAAATCTAACTACAATATAAATCTAATTATGCGCATTTAAGGCAAAATTACTCTCAAGCATAAAATATTGGGGAGGGTGCAAGCTGGACTGTCTCTGCTACACAACTTAAAAAATACTTAAATACTTAAAAAAATATGATAAAGTAGCTTTTATAACTGAAATAAGAAGAACCTAACACATAAATAGACAAAATTCATAAAATTGTGAAGAAAAAGCATTTAGAATAATTACTCGAACAAGTACAAATACGTCAATTGGAAAAAGAAATAAAATATTTATCGACTCATGTGATAAATAGCTCGGGTCTCATCTATATCCCAGAAAATACTATTTCTGAGGCTGAATAGTAAGAACTAAATAACAAAATAGAATTACACTTGAGCGAAATGGAAAGATTAATTGAGTTAGAAGTAATTTGCGGTTAAAAAAGTATGAAATAAAAGGAAGATAAAAAAGGATTCAAATTAATCTCAGCACTATAAAGTCAATAAAAACGCCTAAGTAAAGCCTTTGATCTATTGAAATAATAAAAATAAGGAGTGTAAAAAATAGATAACAGTATTGAGCAATACGCTGAAATGGGAAAGAATGCCCCAATCTACAATTAACAAGAAATGAAGAGATAAAAGAATATTTGGCTGTAAAAAGTATCATAAGAAGAACTGAATCGAATTCTAAATGGATTTAACTTAGATTAATATGGTGAAATTGTGAGTAATCAAACTTGTTCAATTTAATAATTAAATAATAATATAAAGACTCTTAGGACCAGACTGAAAAAAATTTAATGATCATTTTATTTACTTTCATTTGGAAAAATATCATTGTTTTGTATTGTACTGAATTGAATTGTTGCGATCTCTATACCGATATCCTTTATCATTTTGGTCATTCAAAGTAGAATTTACCCGTGATTGTCTATCTTTGCCTCTTTAAACTCGTTAATTTAGTGACTATATTCTTTTTTTCTTCTCTTTTACTTTTTTCTCCCATTATTTGACCTCTCCTCGAAGTCGTTCATTTTATTCGTTCAAAGCAAATTATTCTTTTTGCTTTGATTATTTGAAAATAAGAAATTATTTCTTCAACTTCTTCCATTATTCTTCATCAATGGAAGTAGATTGCTTCGTTTATATTAATTTCGGGGGAGAATAAGTTTTCTTTTCTTTCTATTTCTTTTGGACGACCTATTCGTGCTTGGATGTTAACTACTGCAAATATCCGTTGGCCTTATGCCCATTTGCTTATTGATAACTTATTTATTTTATTAGATCTTTTTACATTTTCTGGCATCGGCTTATTTATTACTGTAACTTAGCTATTCTTGTATCTATTTTGGGCGTGGCCTTACTAGCCCTCACATCAGCTATTTTATCCTTTCTTTCATACAATTTAATTAATCTTCTGCACTCATCCATTTCGGTTTCCTTTTCTTGAACTGCATCCTCTAATTGTTTTATTTTTTAATAATAGTTTATGTGAGTCTTGCTTTTATAAGATTCAGCATCTTTTTCAAGCTGATCCAATCTTTTCTTCAGATTTTAAATCTAATGTTGCATAATGGTTGGATCAGTTATTTTTTTATTCACATTTGGTAACTTTTGAAGTCCGATTTTATTTGCCCTTTTGATTAAGATCCGATCGATCTCATTATTTAGATTGTTTAATTGTTTTCTTAAAGCTATGTTCGTTTGTTTATATTCGTCGACTAGTCTTTTATCCTCATCTGAGTAAATCATTTATTTATAATATTATATTCTCATTAGAATATTTTTATTTTCCCATAACTTATAATCTTTCTAGCTTTAATGAAAACAAAATTATGAATTAAATTATCAAAGTCTTTATATTCTTCTAAGACCTGATGACCCACTGAACCTACTTTATGCCATTGTCCTTGGTGTCAAATACGTATACTTTTATGAAATTGTTCTCATCTCTGATTTTTTCTTTTTCTTTGTGATTGATGGCGTTATGTCTTTTAGTGGTGATCTAAGTTCTTTGTTTTTTAGTGGGGTTTGCAGATGGTTATTCATTTGAATGCTATTTTACTTATCTTAAATGATGGGAGCTAGCTATTACATCGTTTCGTCGAAGGTTTTAAACTAACAAATCGCATTTCCTTGAACATCATAAATTTTAACTTGCTCTTCATTCTAATTTTCTGATTCGTCTTAATTTTATTTTTCGATAATTTTTTTAAAGCTGCCGCTCTGACAAAACTCTAGAGTCATATCGCTAGGACTACCATTACTCTTTCGTTTGTTTGATAATTAAATTCCTTGAATGGGCGAAGAAAAAATTTCCATGTCTTGTTAAATATCATCTTCGAGTTTATTCATCAACTCCAAATTAGTTTCGATTATGAAATATATGTACGTTAATATGTTTAATTTTAATATAAAGTGAATCTATCACATACGAATATTGCAAAAAATACAGATAAAGTAATTTTCAGTCAGACTCTGTTTTATTTTTATTGAATTCCAAGAGGAATCCCGTTCACTTTGCAATAATAATTGTTTAGCTCCTAGAATTTTATACTCTTTGACATATCTGAATCGATTAAATCAAAAACCGATTGAATTTCCGCAGATGTAAATCCTGGGTCGAGTTTCTTCAAGATTTTAGAAAACTAGTCAATTGTTAGCTCACCACTATTATCTTTATCGTATATCATAAAGGTTTTGTAGAGGGTTAGACTTTTACTCGTAATTATCTTATGGAGTTTCATGAAACAAGATTTGACTCGTTTTTCAAATTATTCATCCCACTTTGGCTGAGTTTAATTCTACAAGATAGATTAGTAGGCTAAACCTATTGAATTCATTTTCTTAATTCCTAGTGGCACTTTTTTTTTATGATTTGAGTTAGTGGAAATATGATGCTTTTCTAGCTCCTTCGAGAATTAAACCAGGCAAATCGAACCTTTTCCTTCAGAGTCAAGCTTCTCGAAAAAGTAGACCTGCTCTGATTTCAGCATATTCGGGTTGACAATTTAAAGAAAGTGTTGAAATTGAGCAAAATTTATATTACTATTTTAAGAAAATCCTAAACTAGACCAAAGCGATTGCATATCGATGTTTTAAGAATTTACTCGAAACCGTAGATCACTCATGACTTTTTTGTATTTATTTTCTAGTTCCATATTCTCAGAAATATATTTATCGAAATATCCATTAAAAATGGGATGCTTGAAAACATCATCCCAACAAATTCGTTCATGTTCGCTGACCTTTAGCGCGGAAGACAAGAATTTTTTTGTGTTTTCGCTAAGATTTGGATTTATTTGAGGTTGTTTGGTTTGTATGTTATGAACTAGATCGTATTATGATTTCGCGGTCCATGGCGTACATCCATGTAGCATTTCATAAAAAATGCATCCTAATGACCAAATATCACATTTCGAAGTATAGCCCATTGATTTTAGTACTTCTATTGACATGTAAAGAGGAGTGCCAACACAGCTTTAGTTTTTTACTTTCTTATGTACATTAACTTTTGCAAATCCAAAATCTGCGATCTTTAAGATTCCTTTTTTGATAAGTATATTGGCAGGCTTCAGGTCTCTAAATAAAAAGATAAGATACCTGTGAACAATTCCTTCTTTAACAAGAGCTATAAAACCATTACAGAGCTGAGTAAGAAATTCGACTGCTTTCTGTTCTGAAATTCTATTATCCTTATTTTATTGTAGAAATCTTTATAAATCGCCATCACAGAGCTCTTGCACAATATAATAATTATGACTGCTCATGAGCACATCAAAAAAACCTACAACATTAGGAGAGCTCAACTTCGACATAATTTGAATTTATGAGTCTAGTGCTGATTTTAAATATGGGTCCTTGCAGACTAAGAATGAATAAATTATTTACTTATTCGTTTATCGACGATTTTGATCGCACATTCTAGCTCAGTTTAATTTTGTTCTCCTTTATAGACCTATATGAGAAAAGAATTACTGTACCATAAGCTCCACGGCCTAGAGTCTAATCCAACATGATTTTATAACCATTTATTTTCTTAATAGACATTTGCTTTTTGTTCAAAGAATATTATAGGTATTAATTTCCAATATCGAAGATAATTGAATATAAAAATACTATGAAAATTATTCTTAATAATTAGGGTTGAAAAAAAGAGAATTAAAAAAAATTAGGGTTCAAAAAAGATGTTGGGCCATTAATAAAAGATTAAAAGAGTGGTAAATATCAGAATCAAATAGATGAATAATTTATACTTTGTTATGACCTCTAACAACACCGAGAATTAAAAATAAAGCAGAATCGATGTCAACGATTCTCCAATAATGAACTCAGATGAAATGTAAATGTTTCTCAACGTTCGTCGATCTCGCTCCGATTAGTCTATGCTTGGCCGATTATTTAATCAACCTGTTGATACATAAAGACAGAGGCCTTTGATCATTTCCATTCCCAATACGAAAACCGATACCCTAGCTACCGAGAGCATGAATGGATTCAAACTATTTCGCAAGATCAAAAAAGAAAAAAAGAAAAATGAATCTGATTATTGTAAGAATATATGCGGATATATTACCAAGAAAATTATTCGATAACTTTGCAGTCCGAACTACCTGCACCACGTTAGGGCCTTATGTCTGAAGCACAATTGCGAGTATCAGGAAATAAAGACATTTTATTTGCCCAAAATATAACAAGTAACAGGACCTAGTCACATCCCTAGTCTGTTAATCGCTGATCGGAAGAACGAAGAGAATATAAAGGAAGTATTTAAATAATTTTTCTAGTGGTTCATCAAGTACAGATATTTACGTTATTTGCTGATATAAGGGAAAATGTCAGACAAAAAAGCCTATATTAAATATAAAAATCACATGCTACTTTCTATGCTGAATGAAAGCAAAAATCCAAACCCATAGATTATCCAAATCAAAGAATAGTAATAATAAAATTCACAATTAATAGATGAATCAGAGTAATACTCTTAGGATTCTGAGGATATTTCGGAAATGCAGGAATAGAAAGTATAGAATACAAGGTAAAAGTAGAAATAAAAATAGAAGTAGAAGTAGAAATAAAAGTAGAAGGAGAAGCAGAAGTAGAAGTAGAAGGAGAAGATGAAATTGGAGGATAGTAATAAAAAAAAATTAAAGTAGAGTGAAATAACCAATACTAAATAAAACACGAGAAATAAAAAAATTAAAAAATGAGCATCTGCTAATTTTTTTTATTTAATATGATATAATATATCTATCCTATCTATTTCAATATTTTCTCTTCTCTAAAAGTTTGGGCACTTCATTTCCTAAATTTTTGTCATCTTTTTCCTAATTAATTTTAAGTTGCATCATTTTTTAATATAGATTATTATTTATAGTTGATATGTTTAGTAATTGCTTCACCAAAAAATATTTTACTTTCTCTTCTGCTAAGCACACCTTCACTCTTATTAGAAATGGAGAGACAATTTGGAACAAAGATAAGAAATGGGTAGGCTGGGCTGATGTCCCACTGTCATCTTTTGGCATAAAAGAAATCAAAGAATGCGCAAATGTATTGAAAAAAAATGGAGTTCATTATGATGTTGTCTATACCTCTCTTTTAACTCGAGCCATCAAATCTACTAATTATATTCTTGATGAATTAAATTGCTTATACATTCCTGTAATCAAGGATTGGAGATTGAATTAAAAGCATTATGGGGCTTTGCAAGTAAGAACTCATTAATTTAGGGTTGTAGTAAAATTTAAATGACCTAAAAGCATGGAGAGAAAATTGTTAATGAATGGAGAGCAAGTCTCAACGTACCCCCACCAATTCTCGAAAAAAGTGATCCAAATCATCCAATAAATAATGAATTGTACAAAGATGTTGATCCCTCATTATTGCCAAGTAGCGAGTGTTTAAATGATGTGGTCAAGAGGATAAAACCTGTCTGGCTCTAGCTCATTTCAAAAGATATTAAGAGTGGAAAAAATGTCCTCGCAGTTGCTCATGGAAGTTCATTGAGGGCTCTTCTTTACACCTTAATGCCATACTTAACTTAATAACAAATAAAGTTTTTCAAAATACCCAACGGAGTTCCAATTAGTTTAACATTGGATGAGAATTTAAAAGTCACAAACATAGATTATGAGGGAGACTAAAATGAAATAGAGGTTAAGATGAATAAGCTAATATTTTAAACACAAAAAAATGAAATTTGAGATTTTCTTCATTATTGATATCTTTAGTTGTGTTACTTGTTATGAATAATTAATTATTTTTATATTATAATCCTCATTTTTCTACAATGAATCAATCTTTGAGTAAAAAGTAAAGGAAAAAGCTTAAACTTAAATAAAAATAAGAGGAAGCTCAAAAATAAGCAAAGGAAGCTAAAAATGCCTCATCTTTTAAAAGTCAAGAACCTAAAGCACAACATAATGAAAAAAAAGATTAAAAAAGTCATTAAAAAAGAAAATTGAGCGAATAAAAAGTCTAAAATGTCTAAAAAAAGGTAAAAAAATAAAAGAATAAGAAACAAAAGAAGCTATTCAATATAAATAAATAATAGGACTAAAGCTCAGATAAAGAATAAGAGTTAGCATACGAAGATATCGATTTTAACCAAATACAATAAGGACTAGAAAATGAATAATTCTCATTTTTAATTGCCTAAATAAATGAGAAGCACTATCACTCAATGAAAACTATATTATAAAAATTTTCTAGAATCACAGGAGTTATGAGTTCGGAGTGGGCTGATGCTATCATTGGGAATGGGAAGGCTGGCAATGTGGTAGTCGCTGATGATGAAGAATAAGAAGATTAAGAGTAAGAAAGTGAATAAGAGAATTAAAATCAATAAGATGATGAAGATAATGTTTGCAGTGGAGTCATTAATATTCTTCCTTTTAATCATAAACTCAGCAAAAAGATGGTGGAAAAAATATTGAAATCAAATGAAAACAAAAAATATAAAATCCAAGGTAAACCCTGTTCATAAATCCTAAAAAACAATAACTGTTCATTGTTGATATGCGAAAGGGCAGTTAATTTGCCACCCTTTATAGTCCAAAGCATGCATGAAGT
>ERZ724508.1846-NODE-1846-length-11810-cov-6.268822_pt1 | contig 11810 bp, 10 predicted proteins | sample MGYA00376041_ERZ724508 | MGnify/ENA primary metagenome ERZ724508 (study PRJEB28724, sample SAMN07190887) | wastewater metagenome | isolation source: effluent of sewage treatment plant in Hong Hong | place: USA: Christiansburg, Virginia | collected 2016-03-01 ... | reverse complement strand
GAATATTTCTAGTGTTGACTGTATATATACTAGTTCAAGTATTTATAGCTGACAAAATTTATGCCTCTAACGTCGAGGCTATTCGGCTGAATATGTCCAGTCGGGTTGTTTGCGCCAAAATGATTGATCGTAAGTGGCGACACCTTCACTGAGGTCAAGCAGTTTAGGAAATTCAATTTTATGTGAACTTGGACATTTACCAGTTTCAATATGCGCAATGAACTCATCGGTGAATGCAGTAATTATGCTCGAAACAACTTTTTGTTCCTCAACAGCTAAGTAACATCTATTGCCATCTGTGACATTTTTTAACCAACCTAAAATTGCATCAAGATCATGTTCGTCGCCTAAACCTGTTTCGATCTTTTCTAAATGTTTCGTTATCGCACTTGAACCAAGTTTGCACGGCGGACATTGTCCACAAGATTCTATCGATAGGAATCTTGAAAAAAGATAAGCAATTTTCACCATACAAGTTCTATCATCATAAACAATGAAACCAGCCGAACCTAAACCACTACCTATGTCAGCAAAACTCTCATAACTTATTGGCACATCAAGATCGCTTGCTTTTATAACCTCATTGGCCACCGACCCGCATTCTTGTTGTCAAAGTTCGGATCAGCGTTCGACTTGCCGACGAACGCAACGTTCCCGTCTACACTCGCGTTCGGCACGAACAAGCCGCCCGAAGCTATGTTTTCTGGAATAGTGCACTGCGACATGCGTTGCCACATATCAGTGTGCCGACCTTAAATTTCACAGGTCGGGCCCACTCCAGCAAAAGTGAGGTTATAAGAGGGGTCATATGTGTCAACACCCAATCTTGACCCATTCAAGGTGAGCATACGTTGACAATGTCGTACATGAATGGTAGTCAACTTTCGTAAACAAAGTTAAACCCCCAGCAGTGTGCTAACACTCTGGGGAACGGCCAACGCCTACAAAGGAGGCATTGACATGAGTAATTCTACGTGTTCAATCTCAGATTGGGAAAACCGAACCGTCCTTTCTATTGAAGAAATTTTACTAATTCTAGGTTTAGGAAGAAGTGCAACTTACGAATCTGCCCGTCGAGGTGAACTCCCATCTCTCCGACTTGGGCGAAGTTACGAACTGCTATTGGGCACGCCTTGGCAATAATGGGAATATCATGCAAATAATTTCACTATTTCTAAATTGTCTTTTAATGTTACGGTCATTTCTTGGGTTCAAGTTTTAGTTATATATACTATGGCGTCATATTGTGATAAATACAATAAGATGCTCATACTTGACAAATCACGCATTATGCGTATAATGAAAATTAATTAGAAAACGATAGTTCATAGTTACGCCCCGAATCGTCCATTATCTAATTACCCTAACAAGAATTAAGCCCCCGTTAATTTACAGTTTTCGGTTAATTATTAGATAAAGGAATATCTACTATGAAGCAGAGTAATATTTTCAAAATAAGTTTACTTTTGATGTTAACAATAGTACTAGCTTTTAGTACGGCACAAAGTTTTGCTGCGACGCCACGCGCGACTACACCTAAGACTAAAATTTCTACGGTTAACTGGAATATGATGAGTAGAGATTCAAATGGTAAGCGTAGCAAGACTGATCTTTATTGGTTTAAGTTTGCTTTTTTGGATAAGTCAATGTCTTCTGGCACTTTACAAGAGGTTTGTGAAAGCGATTTCAATCAACTTAAAAGTGATATGAAAATGCCTGGATATTTTTTCCCATTTTTTGGTGACGGTGCTTGTCCTGCAGGTGGGAAATATGGAATGGGTATTATTTTTAGAGGCAAGGAATTAGCCCATCAAACACATGTTTTCAAAGATCAGAACTACTCAAGCTATACTTATGGGAATTGGGCACGAGGCATGATCTGCGTTAAGCATCTATATCTCGGAAAAAAGATAACTAGTTGTGTAACTCATCTTGATTTTAATATAAAAGTTAAACATTTTATCAGAGACAATTGGATTGGTGGTCGCCAACTTGCCCAATACAAACTTTACAGTTCCATGTTTTCACTAGGTGCTGGAGGTAGTTGGAACGTTGCTGATATTACTTTCCTGAATGGAGACTTCAATCAATTCCCAAGTGCTGTGGCTCGAAATATATCTGGCTATAAATCAGCGGTTGTTGCGAATACTCACAATGCATTGTTATGGACTGGTCCTAAATATCAATTGGATTATATTTTGGTTCCTAATGATTCGAAGAGTGGTCCAGCCTTTAAGCCTGTCTGCAACCTTGGTTCTGACCATTGCATGATTGGTGCTTCAGTCTGGCACTGATTCTTGCTTACTAAAGTTAGAAAGGATATTATTCATAAAAAATAATGAAGTGATTGCTCTTTGCTCATTTCCAATAGTGCATTATATAATAAATAAAAAATAAATTAAGCCCCCGTTAATTTTTTAGTTTTCGGTTAATTATTAGATAAAGGAATATCTACTATGAAACAGAATAAAATTTTCAAAATGAACTTGCTATTGATGTTAACGATAGTGATGGTTTTCAGCACAGCTCAAGGTTTTGCTGCGACGCCAAGAGCGACTGCACCTAAGACTAAAATTTCAACTGTTGACTGGAATAAGATGTCTTTAAGTCCATATACCCACAAAAAAAGTGATACTAATTTATATTGGTTTAAGGTTGCTTTTTTGGATCGCTCGATGTCTTCTGGTACTATTCAAGAAATTTGTACTGGCGAGTTTAATCAGCTTAAAAGTGACATGAGAATGCCTGGATATTTTTTTCCAATTATTCGTCATCATAATTGTCCTCCAGGAGAATACTATGGAATGGGTATTATTTTTAGAGGTAAGGAATTAGCTCATCAAGTGCATGTTTTCAAAGATCAAGCAACTCCAACACAGACGTATGGAAAAGGAGCTTTAGGTATGATTTGTGTTAAACATTCATATTTAAATAAAAAAATTACATCTTGTGTTACGCATTTGGATTTCCCGAAAGTTACAGGTGGCATAAATAATAATTGGATTGGTATTAAGCAACTAAAGCAATATACTCTATACGGCACTCTGTTTGATATAGGGGCAGGTGGCAAGAACTATAATAAGTCTGATGTCATATTTTTAAATGGTGATTTCAATCAACTTCCTAATAGTGTTGCCGGATCAATTAGTGGATATAAATCTACAGTAGTTGCAAATACTCATAATGCTCTAAGTAAGAACGGCCCGAGTTACCAATTGGATTATATTTTGGTTCCTAATAATTTACAGAGTAGTCCAACGTTTGAGCCTGCATGTAACCTAGGTTCAGACCATTGCATGATTGGAGCTTCAGTTTGGCATTAATTATTAATTTCTAGATAAAGGAATATCTACTATGAAGCAGAATAAAATTTTCAAGATAAGTTTACTCTTGACGTTATCAATATTATTAGTTTTTAGTACCACGCAAGGTTTTGCTTCTACGCCTAAAGAATCTACGAGTAATTATAAGACTAAAATCTCAACTGTTCAATGGAATATGATGAGTAGGGATGCTTCAACTGGCAAACGCAGCAAGACTAATCTTTATTGGTTTAAGTTTGCTTTTTTGGATCTCTCGATGTCTTCTGGTACCCTTGAAGAGATTTGCGAAAGTGATTTCAACCAACTTAAAAAAGATATGAAAATGCCCGGTTATTTTTGGCCATTTAAAGACTACAGTGTTTGTCCTTCTGGTGGGAGAGTCGGAATGGGTGTAATTTATAGAGGAAAGCTTATAACGGCCCAAAAACATGTATTTAAAGATCAGCGCAACCCTGCTAGTACCTATGGAAAAGATGCTCAAGGTTTGGTCTGTGTTAAACACTTATATCTCGGGAAAAAGATATCTACTTGTGTGACCCATATTGCTTTCGACAACAAGGTAAAACATTATATTAGAGATAATGCGCTCGGTGGCCGTCAACTTGCACAATACAAACTTTACGGGTCTCTATTTTCTCTAGGTGCTGGGGGTAGTTGGAACGTTGCTGATATTACTTTTTTGAATGGAGATTTTAATCAATTTCCTTCCGCAGTAGCTAAGAATACTTCGGGTTTTAAATCAGCGGTTGTTGCACCTACGCACAATGCTTTATTGTGGACCGGGCCTAAATATCAAATAGATTACATAATGGTGCCAAACGGCTTGACCAGTAGTCCAGCGTTTGCACCTAACTGTAAACTCGGCTCGGATCATTGCATGATCGGTGCTTCAGTTTGGCATTGATTTCTAGCTTCAATAGCTAAAATATACATTTGGATACTGTCGATTTAATGACCTTAATTACGGGTTGTTCAAACGATAGTATCCTTTCTCGTTTCTTTTCTCCTAATTCCGGCATTCGCATATTTCTTGGGTTCAACTTACTAGTGCGCTTTTGATCTGGAATGAACTTTTAGATTTTCTACAACATAAATTTAATAGTACTGTAAAAGAAGTGAAGGTATTAATTCGATATGCTCTATATCAAAGAGAAGCAAACTTCGTTTACGCTTAACATGTAGACAAAAAAGAATCCAGATCTCTTCGCTATTCCTCGGAAGACAAAATAAGAATTGCTTGGACCTCGTTGGGGCAACATAGATTTTGATTGCAAACGAGTTATCATTCGACACACAATTTTTATATTTGAACTGAAATCGATCGACAACCGAACCGGCTCTGTTTATATTGCTAGGATATGCTTTATATACCGATTGGTTCGTCTAGATATAACAGGGTTAGACGCTACCTCTCCTAGTATGGAAGGGCGCTATCATGTTAAATTCATTACATACACATAGTCGAAAAATAAATCACAAAACTAAAACTTTTAATTTCAGATTTTTAACCGTAACTTCAGTTGCCATAATAATATTCACTTCGATATTTTTTGTTTCGGCCGCTTCTGCTGCACCGCCTATTGGGTTAGGAACGGCAAATAGTTTTGCTGTCCTTGCAGGTTCAGGAATTACGAATTCAGGTTCAACAACAATTAATGGCGACATAGGTACTTTCCCAACACCTGCAATTACTGGATATGGATCGATTACTCATACTGGAACTAACCATGCCGACGACAACGTTACTCAAGGTGCAAAAAATGATATTGTCACTGCATATAATCAAGCAGCCGGAGCAGCTTCGCCGACGGCTGTCGCCACAGAACTTGGCGGTTCAACTCTCACACCGGGGGTATACAACAATGGAACTTTGGGTATCACAGGAACACTTACCCTCGACACACAAGGTGATCCAAATGCTGTATTTATTTTTCAAGCGTCAACGACCCTAATTACAGCAGCAAATAGTAACGTTGTATTTCTTAATGGTGCAAGTTCATGTAACGTTTATTGGCAAGTTGGTTCTTCTGCAACTCTAGGTACGAACTCTTTTCTGGAAGGTACCGTACTTTCAGCATTTTCAATTTCTGCCAATACCGGAGCCCGAATTCACGGTCGTCTTCTTGCCCTTGATGGAGCAGTAACTCTATTAAGCAATACAATTAATATTGAGGGTTGCGGCACACCAACCATAATTCCAACAAATGGAACTACTGTGCCTTCATCAAATAATGGCGGACAACCATCAGGCTCTACATCGGGTTCAACGCCGGGCTCTGGAGGAGATGACGGGACGTTGGCAGACACCGGTTTTAATAATTTTCTATTTTTCTTCGCGATCACAACAATTGGCCTAGGAATGTTTGCTCTCGGGTTAACAAAAATTAATAAGATTAAAAAAATTAAAATTTAACTATAGGAAATTAGAGCCACATACTGTTTACTTTCGCTATGTAACATTTTTACTTTCAGTAAGCATTAAATAATAAAATCCAATAAGGATATATCTACTTTAGTGATTAAAAGAGTAAAGAGTATCAACAATATACGATTTAGAAAAAGCTATAGTTCTTTTATGTAGAAAATTATATTATTAACCCTTGTTTTGACTTTTGCTTTAGCTACTGTATCGTGTTCTGGAGATAAGAATGGTGAGAAAAAAGATGGTGATCAAAGAGGCAAGCCTTCGAGTGCTAATAATAAACAATCTTCAAACAATAATGTCCCTGAAGCGCGAGCAACTGATATTAAGATAAAGACAATAGGATGGAATATTGAAGAATACGATCCAGCTACTAACAAAGCTGGCGACATGGTGTTTACAAAAGAATCGTTCGCATCAGATTTGATTTTCACCCCATACGGGTTAGCCGATATCCGATCGAATGATCCAACAAAAATAAATCCACAACCTGTTTTCTTCCTTCCAGTGGGAACGAACGTTCTCGCATTAGGTGATGGTTATATAAATAAATTAGAAAAGCTTTATAGCGGCGATTACACCATTTGGATAGGATCAGAAAATGCTACCGGTAAAGAAGAGCTGATGTATCCAGCGTATGAACACGAACACCTTATTAACCCAACAGTAAAGCTTGGCGATAAAGTGAAAGCTGGGGACGTAATAGGAACTGTCAGCGATTACGATACTCAAAACCATCCTGGATTTGGAACGATAGAAATAGGAAAATTAAACATGGATGGTACACATACTTGTGTCTTTGTTGACCTAGACAAATCTATTAAAGACAAAATTAATAAAGATCTCACATCTATAATGGCTGGCTGGGAAACTTATCTTGGCAAGCCTAATATTTATGCACAAGAAAGCTACAAAGATCCAGGCTGTGCGACTTATGACGCTACACGATAATTAAAAGTACTAAATATTTACATATTATTTAACTAATCGTTCTATAGCTAGTAGTGCTTCGTCAAGTTTGTCTTGTCCTTGTTTTTTATCGCTCTTAATTGCATTAACTACACAATGGTCAAGATGATCGCGAAGCAGAAACATTGCAGTTTTTTCTAATGCCTTTTTGATTGCACTTACTTGATCGAGTATCTCTATACAATATCGATCTTCCTCTACCATACGAGAAACACCTCGCACCTGCCCTTCAATTCGTGCAAGTCGCTTGATCAGGCTCTCTTTATCTTCACTATATCCAACCATCATTATCTTTCTAAATACTTGTTTCTATTTTTGTGGATTGAATCTTCTAAGTCGAAGACTATTTCCCACTACGAATAGGCTGGATAATGCCATTGCAAAACCTGCAATCATCGGGTTTAGAAATCCCGCAGCGGCCAAAGGAATAGCAGCAACGTTATATGCAAAAGCCCAAAAGAGATTCGTTTTTATTGTGCCTAGCGTTTTGCGCGATAATTTTATTGCGTCGACTGCTGATAGGAGATCGCCTCGTACAAGAGTCAGATCGCCAGCTTTAATTGCAGCATCGCTTCCCGTACCCATAGAAAGTCCTAGGTCTGCCTTCGCAAGTGCGGCTGCATCATTTACACCGTCACCAACCATGGCTACAACAGAACCTTGTTCTTGGAATCGAGCAATAACATCGACTTTGTCTGCGGGTAAAACTTCTGCAATCACTTCTTTAATCCCTACCGAAGCAGCAACCGAATTAGCAACAGCTTTGTTATCTCCCGTAAGAAGTACTGGATTGAGACCAAGTTTGCGAAGCTGCTCGATTGCATTTTGCGAACTTGGTTTTATAGTATCGGCAACTATAAGAATCGCACGAGTTTTAGAATCCCAACCGGCAACAATCACAGTCTGTCCTTTAGCTTCTGCATCTTCTTTAGCCAAGCGTAATTCTGGATCTATAGATAGACCAGACTCCTCAAGAAAAGAAGATCGACCGGCTATTACTTTATGGCCATCAACTAGACCTTGTACTCCTAGCCCAGCTTTACTAATAAACGATTCAACTTTTGATAGTTGACCTACTTCGTCTTGTGCCCCCAATGCAATAGCCCCAGCAATTGGATGTTCAGAAGCATTCTCGAGCGCACCTATAAGAGTTAACACTTGTGCTCTGTTAGTTTCTTTTGTAAAAACAATATCAACGAGTGTCATTTTCCCAACAGTCACTGTTCCTGTTTTGTCTAATACTATTGTGTCGATTCGGCGTGTAGATTCGAGTATTTCTGGACCACGAATTAAAATCCCTAGTTGTGCTCCACGACCGGTTCCAACAAGTAATGCTGTAGGTGTAGCTAGCCCGAGAGCACACGGACAAGCAATAATTAATACTGCTACTGCCGCAGTAAATGCGTGTGCTGAAGCATCTCCAGAGATTAACCAAAAACCGAGCGTTGCTAAAGCTAACAAAATTACTATAGGCACAAAAATGGCTGATACCTTATCAGCAAGTCGTTGCACTGGTGCTTTTCCACTCTGCGCATCTGAAACCATCTGTGCCATCTGCGCTAATTGAGTGTCATTACCAACACGTGTAGCCTCAACTATAAGACGCCCTCCAACGTTAATCGTCGCTCCAATTACACGATCGCCAGCTTGCACTTCAACTGGCACACTTTCACCCGTGAGTAAAGAAGAATCAACTGCCGATGTTCCTTCATGTACGATACCGTCGGTAGCAATTTTTTCTCCTGGACGGACAACAAAATAATCACCCTCAACTAATTGTTCTATTGGAATACGCACTTCTTGGTTGTCTCGCAATATTGCTACATCTTTCACACCGAGTTCCATGAGTGCTTTAAGAGCTTCTCCGCTTGTACTTTTTGCTTTAGCCTCAAAATATCTGCCAACTAGTATAAAAGTAGTCACTGCAGAAGCAACCTCGAGATAGATCTCGTTTGTTCCACTTCTTTGGCTTGTCATGAGATCAAAAGACATTTTCATTCCAGCCATTCCAGCATCGCCAATAAATAGAGCAAATAGCGACCAGGCGAATGCAGATAAAGTACCAATTGAAATTAAAGTGTCCATGGTTGCAGTACCATGTTTTAGATTTTTCCAAGTAGCAAGATGAAATGGAAGTGCACCCCAAATAACTACGGGTGCGCTCAAAGTCAATGATAGCCATTGCCAATTTCTAAACTGCAGAATAGAAAGCATGGACATAGCAACTACAGGAATTGAAAGTACAGCACAGATTATTGCACGATCTTTTAGGCTCTTTGTTGGGTCAGACTTAACGCTATCTTCAATCGATGCATCAGATTTAACCTTTGGCAGAAATGCCTTATAACCAGCAGATTCAACTGCATCGATTAATTCAAAAGCATCAATACCTTCTTCGAAAGTGACGCTAGCTTTTTCAGTGGCATAGTTCACTGACGCTACTACACCTTCAACTTTATTAAGTCTTTTTTCAATTCGCGCAGCACAAGATGCACATGTCATACCTTCAATATTTAGTTCAACTTTTTTTGAGTTAGTAGTGTTAGTCATTTTTATCTTCTTCACATATTGATTTTTTATCGTTTATTAATCTGAAGCAACTTCATAGCCTGCTTCGCTAACAGCATCTTCAATAAGTGATTGCTCAATTTTATTTTCACTGCTAATTTCAACTTTGCCACTTGCAAGATCAATATCGACATTTGATACACCGTCAATTTTCTTTAATTCTTCGCTCACCGAATTGACACAATGTCCACATGTCATTCCTTGAACAGTGTATGTAGATGTGAATGTACTCATAATTGCCTCCTCCATATATTGCTACTTGAAATAGCATACCCCTACCTCCTGGGGGTATGCAAGTCGAAGTCGAAAACTTGATGCAATAGTAATAATTAAGTTACCAAAAACGTGTGAGTTTGCTTTTCCAAACTCACACTTAATTTGTTATTTAATAAATTGAAATCTACGTCGTTTTGCTAATATCAACAGTATTGTTCCGCCTGCTGAGAGCATCAAAGTTATCATCACGAGGATAGAAGCGAAGCTCACACCTGTTGTCGGAAGCGCCGGTATTGATACTGGAGGTATTGATACCGCTGTTAGCGTTGCAGCATTTGTGCTGTAATTGATTCGGTAAACGTATCCATCTGAGCTAAATGTTGCTCCGTCAGCTAGACCATTGAATGTTCCAGATAAAGCTCCAGTGGAAGCAACGATTGTAAATTGGCTGGACTCCTCTGGTGCATAACTATTGTACCTGCTGACATTTAGAGTTGCATTGCCTAAGTTTGTTGTTCCAATAACGTTAGTCTGGTCGTATCCTGAACAAGCTGAGGCACCACCTATTTCAACGTTGAAATTGCTTCCAGAATTAAGAGCAAGTGAATTGGCTTGCAAACATCCAGGAGAGTTGCCAGTACTTAGGTTTCCACCAGCATTAACTGTGGTGTCGCCAATAGCGCCGGTACCTTTAAGTGTTGCACCAGTTCCGATAACAGTATCGATTTCAGAAAGCAATGCACCTCCAACATTTACGTCACCACCGCTAACAGCGATAGTCGGACCCTGGCCAGCGGTACCACTATAAGCTGCACCTGTGAGATCCCAAGTGCCAGTACCAATTTTGGTGATAGCAGTAGGAGCCGTGTTAACAAACGAACCAGAAAACGCACCGCTAAGATTTCCGCCACCGACAGTAAAACCTTGAGCCGAGCTGTCCGCATATAAAAGACCATCACCAATTAGAGATCCAATAACTTCATCGGGATCATTTGAAGCAAAAAGTGCTCCATGCGCTGGATCTGTGATTAGATTAACAATTGCGTTATCCGCAATTTGATTATTGCCGGGAACCGCAACAAGGAAAAATGCGCTCGTAGTCGATGTAGCCTTCACTGTAAGATTTCCTGGGATTGCAATACCAGAAGTTTTCCCTACGAATAGGTCTCCACCAGTTACGTAAGTATTTCCTACATAATCATTTGGAGTTGCTCCACCAAATCCGATTCCTCCAGTGCCGCCAACGCTGGTAACTATGATATCACCAGTGCCAGTGATTGAACCAGAAAAGTCGAGCTCGCTTGTACCAGCTAAACCGTTGGAAAACGTTGTGTTCCCAGTCAAAGTTATGTCACCAATAATTGTCGCATCGTCAGTAACGTCAGAAAGAATGATTGCACCTGTACCGGTTCCATTACCCGCCACAGTTATATCTTTGTCGACTGTGATATTGCCTCCTAGTCCTTCAAAGACGATTCGGCCTCCGTCGTCGATAGTAACGTCGCCTGCAGAAGTACCCATGGAACCAGCTTGATCTGCCGATAAAGTTCCACCGGCGCTGATTGTTGTGTCTCCAGTAAAGAGGCTGGCATTAGACATATAAACATAAGTTCCTATTACAATATCTCCAGAACCTGAAACAACACCATCTTGAATGATGCTTCCGTAGGAAATATTGTCACCATAAAAAAGTGCGTTCGCTCCGACATCAACTGTTCCAGAAATCGTAAGTGTGTCTCCTGCAGCTGTGCCTATAAAAGAGTCGGTATCAACCAGGGTTATATTTCCACTAATTGAAGCACCATCAATCATCCCTATGATTTCTGGCGATGATGATCCTGCATATAAGGAAATGTCGTTAGGAATATCTTCAGTGGTGTTGTCATAAAGTACTGAGCTTCCTGTAAGAGTTACATCATTGGATGCGGCCCCTAAACAAGTTTGAGCTTCACAAAAGATAGACGCGCTTGCGTTTACCTGCACTCCTGATGTAGCTGAGAACGTATTAGTGCCCTTAAGCTCTATGGTCTTATTTAACACGATAAATCTTGTTGTGCCAGTGATAGGACCAGTAAATTCCAGGGAATCAATTACAGGACCGGTAACGTTTAGGTCGCCCGTAAAGTTAAGAATAAGGTTGTCTGCGATTACGTTGTCAGTACCACCTGAATAAAACGAACGGGAAGTTGTAGCAGTTAAAGTCGTTGGAATGTTGATTGTGTTATATGAACCGTCAAGACTTAAAATTGTTGTACTTGCAGGATCTAATTCAATTGCATTTCCTGAAAGGTCGTAATGGTCACCAGTAATAC
>ERZ724508.1845-NODE-1845-length-11814-cov-5.064121_pt1 | contig 11814 bp, 8 predicted proteins | sample MGYA00376041_ERZ724508 | MGnify/ENA primary metagenome ERZ724508 (study PRJEB28724, sample SAMN07190887) | wastewater metagenome | isolation source: effluent of sewage treatment plant in Hong Hong | place: USA: Christiansburg, Virginia | collected 2016-03-01 ... | reverse complement strand
AAGATGAGCTGATTTATAAAAGTCAGAATTAGGATTAAAAACAAAAGCTAATGCATCATAGCCTACCCTAAATTAATTATTAATCGTTATTCTGATGATATGACAAACTAGATTTTCATAGTGCTCGACACACTCATTGTTAACGTTTTTTATTTTCATTATCTTTTCGCATAGCCGAAGTATTGCATTGCCTAGTTTTTGAAAGTCATTTGTATAGTTTTATAGGAGTGTTTTAATTTTTACCACCTTCTCATAAAGGGTTTTTGGATCGATAGAGTCTAAGTCATGAATCAGTTGACTAAACTATGGTATGACATCCATTTCTCTGATTTTATATTAAAAAAAGATTTATAATATTAGTCAATTTCAACATCTAAAATATATTATACTGTAAGCATGAATGAATCATTATTATTGATTGTCATCCTTCTATGCGCTACCCTCGCCCATGTGTCTCGAGTACCCTACTTTAGGTGGAGAGTAGTTTGTGGCTGTCATATTATTCCAATTCACATGGGGACCTATTTTTCCACGTAATTTTTCAACCTTTTTCGAACAACTTAGGCAATTAAATCCTTTTCTTACAATCATAGCATCTTCTCCATCGGGCTAGGTCAAAAACAGATACAACTAAATTATAGAATAAGTACTTGATTAATTTTGTTTTCAAGGAAAGTTAAACCTTTCTTCATGCCCTCATTGTCAGCTTTTCTATTTAAATTGTTCCTTATTTATTGGATTTTTAACTCAAGTTACTCAAAGTTGTCTCTATTCTTATTTTATGCCAAGTAGTTATTGAACCATGCTTGAATTTCGGCTTTGATATCTGCAATTTCTTTTTTACTTGATGATTTATCATGAGTCGATTCCTTTGCTCTTGGTCTCTTTATTAGAGGAAGTTTATCATTTTTGTCATCCAATGAATTTTTACTTCCACCAATTACTTTCTATAAATATTAAACTCTGCTAATAAGATCTTTCAGATTTAGGTCATCTTTGAATCTTCCTCCTTGAGTTAATGAACCTCTTCTTCTTTCATCTTCAATACTAGTTTTTGAATGATTATTATTTTCTCTTTTGAGCTCGTCGACTTCAATTCTCAATTATTTTAGTTAATTTTTTATTTGTCTCAATTCATCCAATTCTGCTTTGTTTTTGTTATCTCCAGCACCTGTCTTCGAATTTGAATTTGAGTTCATATTTTTCAGCAGTTATTTCAGATTATCAATATCTTTCTTTAAATCTTAACATCTGTTATTTAATCCCTATTGTCCTTCAGTTAGAGAACTTGTTTAGTTTTTGAGTTAATCTGTTTTCATTTATAGACCATTAGTTTTCTTATTGAGAATGGCAATTTTTTACCTTAATTCATTTAATTAGGCTTTATTTAGTTCTTGAGATCCTCCTGCATTTCCATTAGCATTTCCAGTACCAATCTTAGCTAGAGTACTATCGATATCCGAGAGATGCTTAGTATGCCCTTATATTAATTTATTAAAATTATCTTTCATGTTAGCCAACTATTTCCTCAGTTTATCTAAATCCTCGTATGTCTTCATGATAAACTACTTATTATTTTGCATTTCTTTATTGATGTTGCTGATACTGTCAAAACCTACCACACTGTTCTCTTTTGTGTTGCTGTCAGTTACATTATTGCTATTTTTAGATGACAGTTTTGATATCAAATCCTTTAGATCAGATATTTATTTGTTTATTAAATTTATATCTTTGATGTTGTCTAGGATATTCTTCTAGTTCTGAGATGTCCGATTGTCTAATTTTTTTATTAGCTTTAGTAGATCTTCATCATGGGCTGTTGAAGACTAAGGTTGTGCGCTTTTTTAGTTACTCTATTTCACATTATTGAAATTGTTTTACGAATTATTCTCGACTGCTGAGACTCTCTCAGATAATTGATTGAACTTGGAGAGCATATCGCTCTGATTTTGATTGAGGTCCTTGAGACAGTCCATAATGATCTTGAAATTTTTTACCACGATCTCATCGTTAAGGTTACACTAGACTTTCACAGTAACTGTTTTTTATAGTTGAATTTATCCAAGCTTTTGCATTAATGATCAATAAAATAATATTTTTATCTAACCTATAATCAAATAAAATTACTTATTCAATATGATCTTGATATTATGATTTTTTTATTTCTACTTTTTTATTCATCGGAGTTATCCTGCTATAATAATTGTCCATTGCTATTTGATAGAATTAATGGATAAATTAGTTTATAATCATAAGAATTTAAATAGAGAATGACTAATATAAGCAATTTGAACCTAAGCAAGGGAACCATACCTCCTCTCCTCAAATACAAAATCGTATTCTTAGGGGATCAGGCAGTAGGAAAATCCTCCATCATTAATCGGTTTATCTATGACATATTTGATGGGAATGAGCATGTACTCGGCCTGTTATACAGAGACCTACCATTGGTATTGATTTCATTTCGCAAAACATTTTTCTCGAGTAAAAAACTATCAGGCTACAGCTCTGGGATACTGCTGGCCAATAGCGTTTTCGATCCCTGATACCCAACTATATTCGAGATTCTTCCGTCGCAGTTATTGTTTATGATGCTACAAATAGGCAATCGTTTAAGAATTTACAAAAATGGATTGATGACGTCAAAAATCAGCGTGGGTAAGGGGTTATAATCGCCATTCTCGCCAATAAAATCGATTCTCAGGAAAGGGTCATTACTATAGAGTAAGGTATGGATCTTGCCAAATAAAATTAGGTATTATTTAAGTAAGTAAGTGCCAAGACTGGTTAAAATGTTCAATAGTTTTTTAAGTAAATAGCAGCACTCTTACCATAAGGAAATGATAACACTGCGAGACCCAAAGCAAATCAACTCTCTTCAAAAGTATCATAATAAACTACGACGAATGTGCTAAATGAAAAAATAGTTTTAACAACAAAGTAAGAAGAACAAAAATCTCAAATGAAAATAAAGACCAAGAAAAAAGGATGTTGCTGAATTTTATTGTTGTTTGAATGGCTATTTGAATGAATTTTGTCTCTGTCTGTAAGTTATACCTTTATTTAAATTTGAACTTTAATATAATTTATTTAAAAATGCACAAAAAGGATTAATAAGAGCCTTAAATAAATGAAGAAGAGGAGTTTTAAGTGTAATTTATTTTTTATCCAGTCATACCAAATGGCCAACTCATGGAAAGCCGCCTGTCCATAACAAAAGCTCATCTTCTCATTCAGAGCAAATGTCTGCTGCCAATAAAAAGCATTACGAACCCCTACCTTGGGATAGTTTCTTCGATTAGTTAAGCTATACTGACGATGTATTCATTAATTTATCCTAGGGCACTTCGTTGTTGAGGGCTGGCCATGAAGGAGCAATCTTTTTTTGCATCCATGGAGCTGGGCATTCCGCTATGAGTTTTGCTCTTTTAGCAAAATAAGTGAAACATTTCGGAACATTAATAGCATTTGATTTTAAAGGACATGGCTTTTCAAAAAATCACAAAAATGTTTAAGACATGTCAATTGGGAGTTTAGTAAATGAAACAATTTAGATCTTAAAATACGTAATGCTAAAATTTCCCGATAAAAATGTTGTCCTCGTAGGTCATTCATTAGGTGGCTCAGTATGTGCGAGGGTTACAGACGAGTTAACTAATAAATAAAAATAAGATAGAATTGTTGGAATGATAATCATTGATGTAGTCGAAGGTACAGCAATCTAGGCATTACCATTTATGAACCAAATACTGAGCGATCGACCAAAACACTTTTAATCTCTATAAGCTGGAATAAAATGGAGTATTCAATCAGCTACTTTGAGAAAAATCTAATCAGCTAGGGCCTCAATTCCCCCTCAGTTAGTCGAAGTCGAGCATAAAAATCAAAAAAAATATACTTGGAAAGTTAATTTAAAATAAACATAAAAATATTGGCATGATTGGTTCAAAGATTTGTCCAAAATATTTTTATCAATTAAAATCCCCAAAATATTAGTAACAGCTTAAAAATAGAGATTAGACAAATAATTAACGATCGCTCAAATGCAAGGAAAATTCAAATTGACAATTCTGCATGGAGTTGGACACTCAGTTCAAGAAGATGATTACAAAGGAACTGCTCGAATGCTATATGAATTTCTTCTAGATTTTAGAATTCCAACAACTAAGTCCTAAGTTGGAAGAAAGCAATTGGTTGGAATAGCTAATTTTCATCCTGAACTTCCTCATTATTGATTATCTATAACCAAAACTTATTAAAATTTAGATTTATATATTTGATCGGTTATTATAAAACTTGAAACTAATTCCAATGGGTTGTTTCAGCTCTCATGTACCTTTTGTTTTATCTAGTAATCTCATGATGGTCTCTAGCTTAATAAGCCCCACATTTACTTCGTTCTTGGTGGTCCAGGCAGTGGAAAAGGAACGCAATGTTAAAATTTAGTCAGAGACTATAAATTTAAACATTTATCAGTCGGAGATCTGTTAAGATAATAAAAAGCAAAAGGAGGACCGACTGCTCAACAAATTGAATCAATTATGAAATAAGGAAAGTTAGTTCCTTCTCAACTAGCTGTAAGGCTTATTAAAAAGTCCATCGCTATGAATGGAAACAGAAGATATTTAATTGATGGATTTCCAAGAAATACTTAAAATTGGGAATCATTTAAGCAGATCATGAAAGATTAAGTTATAGTTAAAGGACTTTTATTTTTCGAATGCTCATCCGAAACAATGACAAAAAGAATCTTAAACAGAGCGAAAACAAGTGGCAGGGTCGATGATAATGAAGATGCCATTAAGCTAAGATTAGCTACATTCCAAAACTAAACTCTACCTGTTCTATAGACATTTAAAAGCTACGATCATTGCATTATCGTAAATTCTTAAAAATAGCCTGCTCATGTCTACGCATAACTAAGAGCTAAACTAACAGATCATCAAATACATTAACCTTTCAAAGCAGAAGTCTTCTTTGTGCTTGGTGGTCCTGGTAGCGGAAAAGGGACTCAATGCTAATATATGGTGAAATAATATGGATTCAGGCATTTGTCAACAGGAGATTTACTAAGAGAAGCAGTAAAATATGGAACACCCAAAGGAAAAGAGATATAGACTTGTATGAAAGATGGAAAGTTAGTCTCTAGCTAATTATTGATTGAATTGGTAAAATAGAAAATGGAAAGATACAACTATTCAGGCCGATATCTACTTGATGGATTCCCCAGAGGTCAATAAAATATTGACGTATGGAATAAAATTATGGCTAATGCAACCGAAATTAGAGGAGTTTTATATTTTAAATGTGAATAAAAATAACTTGTTGTCAGGCTGTTGGAGAGAGCTAAAACAAGTGGCCGTGCCGATGATAACTAATAAACGATAAAAAAAAGAATAAAAGTTTTTAATGAATAAACTTCACCTGTCATTTCAACCTACGGGACAACTGGAAAACTCATAACAATTGATGCAATGAGACCAATAGGATAGGTTTCCAATTCCGTAAAAGAGCAGTTAAATTTACTCGGTATAACGCCAAAAAAGAAACAAGAAAATGGAGCAAATCTGATTATTGTGATTGGAGGGCCTGGCTCTGGAAAAGGAACAGTTTGCGATGGACTGAAGACTACTTTTGGATTTAAACACATATCAACAGGGGATTTGTTAAGAGAAGAACAAGCAAATGATGGGTTATACGCTGATTTGCTTGGAGATTATATGAAGTAGGGTAAACTTGTACCTAGCGAAATATTAATTCAATTGATGAGAAAAGCAATTTATAAGCTAGGCAACTCAGGGACAATTCTTATCGATGGATTCCCTAGAAACCAATAGAATATCGATAAATGGAACTAAATTGTGGGATTGGAGTTTGAGTGGAAAAATATGCTGTATGCGTAATGCTCTGAGAAAGTGATGGAACAAAGATTATTAGAAAGAGGTAAAACAAGCGGAAGGGCAGATGACAATGCAGGAACGATAAAGAAAAGATTATAAGTGTTTAACAAAGAAACACGGGCAATAGCCAACAAGCTAGACAAGCCAGGATTCTCAATAAAAGTAAATGCTGACAAAGAGAGAGATGCAGTATTTAATGAAGTAAAATAGAAACTGATCGCTGCAGGATATAAAACTGTCTGATTGTCTATATCAAATAATTTGAGAATAAATTTCCATCATGTTATACAGAATGTTATACCAATAAATTTACATAAGGTTATTTATAATATGAGTATAAATTAGATCTTAGTAAGATAGTATCAAAGTATTATAAATTAATGATCAAATCATTTATCTATTTGGTTCTGCTGAGTGCTGCGTTTGGTCAGCTGGCTAGCGAGGGCACAGAAGGATTTTTCATATCTCCCCATGGTATTTCTAGACAGAGGGAAGTCCATGACGCCCTATAAAAAATAGTCGGCAGATTATCTATTGACAATACTACATATAATCATTCAGGAATCAGCTACATCGCCCATAATTTCACCTTGCAATATGCTTACATTGATTCTAAGCAAACTATTAACATTGTAGGAAATGATTAAGTCTAAGTCTCAGGGGGCAAAGTCTAAATTCAATATGTGTTCAACTTCACGAAAACTTAATCGGGTAGGGTTACTCAGGGCTATGCCACAGGTATAAATATGCTCTATATTTTTAGGATCTGTTGTCAGTGACTCCTTCAACTATACAAAAGGACTCAACTTTGATATTCAAGGCCATCTAAGTTGGCAACTCATCGCAGGCGATAGAGGTTATAAAAATCTCACAATCTTTAACAGAATGAGAATAAAAAGACTGTAGCCCTTCAACGAAACTGATATGAGTAATTTAGAAGATATATTGGATCGGGCTGTCGTCCAGATCAACCCAGGAACTGTCGAAAAACAAATCCTTGACAAATTTAATAGTATAATGCCCATGACCCTTAACACTACACTCAACTCATATGTGTTAGGCCCTGAAATTATGTATTCATTCAATCATCCCACAAAGGGAAAGTTAGATATGACAATCATTCATCATTTATATAACTTCACAATCACCCCTGAAGACGGTTATAAAGTTATTTATTTATCCGAAATAAAAGATTGGCCATAACCTGTATGCGACGGTGTCACTGTCCCATACAAGCATCTGAGCTGGGAGTAATATTTAATTTATTTTTAGTTTCTATGGCGGAAATCAAAATATTCATCTCACTTGCTTGTATCAAGAAGTTGTGGAGTTTATGCAAAAGAAAGGATGGCTTGATACTAGACTCGATACTTCATGGGACTGTAACGCTTTCCAGTTCTATGCTGGAGATCTCTATGACTTAATCAATAATTTATATACAAATGTAAGTCCACTAGAGTTAATCGAAGGCGATTGTAAAGCTAGTCCAAATAATTTGTCCATCAAGCATGGAAGAGACTTCCAAAACAATGTTTATGCATTGAGTGTAACCTATCAATGCTCAGGAAAGACCAGAGATCGTAGTCTTAGAACAATTGATATCCTTAACTTCACAGCAGATGTTAGATTCTTCATTCAACCAAAAGCTTAAAAAGTAACACTCGATTTCAGTGTCGCAGCTGTTGATGTGATTAACTTGGAATTTAGACCAGTCGGAAACTATTATGTAACCAATATTAATTTGGCATTGTTCAAGGCACACGAAGTGATGAGAAAAATGGTGGGAAGCAAAGTATTTGGAACAGGATTTCCTTCATTGGCCAAGGAGCACCCCTCCACTGAAGTGCAATAAAACTTTACAGTCTATTACGATATTTCTCAGAAAGGAAGTATCAACAGATTAGAATAATTATGATGATTATACAAATGTTTATTGCATTTATTTGAACAGTTAATAGACTCATAGATTAATTATTCTTTAATTTTCATAATTAGGACACATGTAAGATATATTTTTAATCCAAATTAATTCATTTTTTCGTATATTTATTTATTTTATATCTTATATCTGACTTTTTTCTAACTGTGTTTTTTTTATGTTGCTCGATCAACTAGAAATTACAAATAAAAACTAAGGAATTAAGGACCGTTGACTATGAAAACTGAGAAAAAGATGGAAAAAATAATTAAAACTTCAAAAATAAAAAAAAAAACAGGTAAAAATAAATTCAGTTTTTTTTTTTATATTTTTAAATAATATTACTGGTATTTCTGTATGGAACAATTTATATTGGCTAAAGTTTGATAAATAAATCTTGGTTTTCCGTTTCTACATCCTACAATTAATAAGAATTAAATTGCATTATAGAACTGCTAAGCTATATTTCATTTTTTTTCCCAACAATTTTCTTCTTTTTTTTTATTTTTCAAATGCTGCCAATTCTTAACCTATCGATTTTCTGTGAATATTTAGGCAACAGAAAAAGCTGACAATTATTAGACTAACATTCTTTTTATCCTTTATATTATTTCACTGAAAAATACAGATAATAATAATACAGTTCTCACACTATGCAAATGGACTCGAAGAAAGTACTCTTCTTGCTGTTCCTCGTCAATATATGCTTTTCTGGGTGCATCCATGATGAATTTATCAAAAATACAACTATCCACTACTACAACGATCTCTCTGAAAAGAGATTACTGCAATCGACCACAACGGGGCCTCTCAGGATATTTATGGACTATTCACAGGTCACTGTAGGAGGAATCACTGAGATTAATATGATCAAGAGAATGATGAATGTGACTGCCAATTATTTTTATAATCTCCTCACTGTGCAAAGATTAGATCGTTTATTCTTTCCATCCAATACTTCTCAGCAATGTAAGTTTTTCATTTATTTTAGGTAATATTCTCAGAATCCCTGATGTTTATGTCACCCAAGGGACCATTGGAGATATTGGAGTCGTAGTGGGAAGTGAAAACGTCACAACAAATTATATGGCAAAATCGACACCTTGTGCTTTCTTGAGCTCAACCAGGAGGCCTATTTGGGGTGTTGCTATCTTTAACATCAACAGTTTTAAATATACGGCTGAAGGGTTTCAGTAAATGATTTTTGTAGCTTTGCATGAAATGACTCATGTACTTGCTTTCTCAGCTGTTATGTATTCTTCATTCCCTAGTGGAAACCTCCTTGTCACAAGACCAGACGGTTCCTCCTACTTGACATCTCCTGCAATCAGAAGAGAACTTGCAAATTATTACAATTGCACAGGAAATAATATAGGACTCGAGCTTGAAGACCAAGATGGGACACTGATTGCCTCTCATTGGGAAAAACATCACGTAGGAAACGAATACATGATCGCTTCAAATAAGAAACAGACATATGTTAGCCGATTAACTTTAGCCGTATTTTAATCTACTGGATGGTACCCTTCTGTGAATTATAACTTCTCATAACCGATGACTTGGGGTAAGGGAAAGGGTTGCTCCTTTTTTAACATAGATGATTGCAATTTTACCTAATTTTGTAATGATAATTCATTTGAGTGTGATTGGGACGCGACTGCTATAGGAAGATGCTCATTAGATCCTTTTACTGGATCTTGTTCTTTGCCAAAATATTTTTCCAACACCATTTGTATTGATGAGAATTACGAACTAACTAACCTAAACAATGTTGTTTTGAATCTAAACACTCAATAGAGAGGAGGGTACAATTCTCGATGTATAGCATCTGATTTCCGTCAGTCCGGCTTAAACGCATCTGCTTTAAATTATCGTTGCTATATTAATGTGTGCTCAGCAACTGGTCAATATCTATATATTCTTATTGGGGGATACACATTAGTATGCCGATCTCCAGGTCAAGTCATCCCAGCCATTCCTGGCATGGATGGCACTTTAACTTGCCCCAATGATTTCTCATTGTACTGTGCTGGGAAAAAAACTTGCGCATACAACTGCAATCAAAATGGAGCATGTATAAATGGGAGATGCCTTTGTACCGGCTCTTTAGCCTTGACATCAACCTGCGCGAGTCAAGCTTTCACAGCTGATACTCCAATAACGACAGGTGTTAGACTTTTATTCCAAATAAAAGATGGATCATTTATGAGGGAAAGAAAATCTCTGAGAAGATATTCCTTTGAAGACAAGTGTTTAGAAGGATTTCTGTTTGATCCAATTGTTAATAAATGTTAGAGTTGCCTTGAGCTGTTGGGATGTGAAAAGTGCAATCCAAGTGGGTGTATATAGAATACAAAAGTAAAAGAAAATTGAAGCTATTTTTGATTCGAATAAAATTTGTTTCCAATTAATTTATTTTAATAATTTCTAAAAGGATTAATTTTAACTCACTCATTTTAATTAATAAGTAAAATTAAATGTAAAAGAAGAACACAAAGTAATTTATCTGTAAGACCATTGGATAATTCGTGCCTGAATGGACTCAAGTGGACACCAAGTAAGTCATTGTTGAGAGGATGTGCGGAATCAGCAACGAAACATATAAAGTTTCTCATCCCAACATCGCCCAATCCTTGATATTCAGGGAGTTTGGAGATTCATCGGATAGTACACTTACATTAAATTTAGATATCTTTTTAAATAGAAAGGCATAATAGTTTGTGTATATGCTACTTTCAAAAGAAGGCTTAGGTCCCAAAATTATGGGAATGACACAGGATATCAGAATCGAGTAATTTATATAGTCAAAAGTATTGAAGACATAGCAAATGCTTTAACCCAATTATATCTAGAGAATTGCTTATACCCTTAGATCATTTCATTCATTGAAACCTACTTAATAGGTTCCAAAGGACACATTATTTTATTTAACTTTCTTTAAAGAGGGTTCTCCAATCCTCTAAAAATGCTTAAATAAAATGCAAAAACCAATATTTACTGAAGAAGAGCAGAAGAAACTGTAAAAAATAAGGAACTGGTTTACAAACTAAGAAATTTAATTTGTTAAGAGTTTGGTAAAGAGAATCGAAAAATATGGTGTGGTTTTTTCTCACAATGATCTCCTGCCAGGCAATGTTCTGATCACAAAAAAAGAAAGCAAAGTTATTTTTATTGACTACTAATATGGAACTTTCAACTATCCTGTCTATGATATTGCCAATTATTTTAACTAGTCAAGAATTTTCTATGAAGTTTAAGAGGAGCCCTATTATAAAATTCTGGAGAAACCTCAGAACTATGATGAGATGATAGACAAATTTCTCACCGATTATGCTCGAGCTGGGGGCGTCTCCTTCGAAGAATACTAAAATCGAATTAAGAACAATTATAAATTGAACGAATAAGAACAGAAAATATATGAACATTTAAAGGAGAGCTGGCTTATTGGTTAGATTCTCAGTCAATTAATGTGGGGATGGTGGAGTGTCATAGTTAGTAAGAACCCAGCCATAAAGTTTGATTATATCAGTTTTGCAGAGTATCGTTATGATTAATATTCAAGGCTGAAAAAACTGATAGAAACTAAAGACAAATGATAAATAAGAAAAAAGAAATCATAGAAATTATATTATCATATCACATAATTTTACGTTAATTTCATTAATAGAATTCTTTTTAATTATTATTTTTTATCAACATAAAAATTCAATACGAAATATCAAACTGATTTAATATAATTAGCAATGACACTTTTTGCTTTATCATCGGCTTCTACTTCCCTCAGCAGGTTAATTAATTTTTCTTTTTCATTCAGCTCTAACACTTCCTATTTAAAATTACTAATTTTTTATAGTAAAGTGTTACCATCCCTCAAAACTGCATTCCTGTGTTGTTTTAACTCCTCTAATTCTGTCCTAAATTTTTACTCTATTTCTCTGACGCTCAATTCTCTTGAGACTGATTTTATTTTTATTTTACTTTTAAATTATTTTAATA
>ERZ724508.1841-NODE-1841-length-11835-cov-3.852801_pt1 | contig 11835 bp, 10 predicted proteins | sample MGYA00376041_ERZ724508 | MGnify/ENA primary metagenome ERZ724508 (study PRJEB28724, sample SAMN07190887) | wastewater metagenome | isolation source: effluent of sewage treatment plant in Hong Hong | place: USA: Christiansburg, Virginia | collected 2016-03-01 ... | reverse complement strand
AGATCGACCGGGAGGCGGCGGACCCCAATCGGGTCCTCCAGCAACTCTCCGAGCAATCGTGGTGGCGGTCAACAAGATCGACCGGGAGGCGGCGGACCCCAATCGGGTCCTCCAGCAACTCTCCGAGCATGGTCTGGTGCCCGAGGCATGGGGTGGCGACACCGTGTGCGTCGAGGTGTCGGCCCTGCAGGGTCTGGGCATCGACGACCTGTTGGAGCACCTGCTGGTGGTCGCCGACGTGGAGGACCTGCGGGCGACGCCCGAGGGCCGCGCCACAGGCGTCGTACTCGAGGCCAACCTGGATATCGGCCGGGGCCCCGTCGCCACCGTGCTGGTGCAGCGAGGCACCCTCAAGGTGGGCGATCCCATGGTGGCCGGTCCGGCGTTCGGCAAGGTTCGTGCGCTGATCAACGACCAAGGTGAACAGGTCAACGAGGCCGGGCCGTCGTCGCCGGTTCAGGTGCTGGGCCTGTCCGACGTGGCCCAGTCGGGCGACAACTTTGTGGTTGCCCCCGATGAGCGCAAGGCCAAGGCGGTCGGCGCAACCCGCGAGCGCTGGCAGCGAGAAATACAGCGCAGCCGCGACGCCTCGGCCCTGGCCGGCGGCGCCAAGCTGGAAGACATCTTCAAGGAGATTCAGGCCGGCGAGACCGCCACCCTCAACGTCATCGTCAAGGCCGATGTGCACGGTTCGTTGGAGGCCGTCACCGAAAGCCTTCAGAAGCTGGAACGCGACGAGGTGAAGGTCGCCGTGCTGTTGCGCAGCGTCGGCGGTATCACCAAGAGCGACGTGCAGCTCGCAGGCGCATCCAACGCCCTCATTCTGGGCTTCAACGTCCGTCCGGATCGCAAGATCCGGGAGATGGCCGACGAGGCCGGCGTTGAGATCCGCACCTACGAGATCATCTACAAGCTGCTCGAGGACATCGAAGCGGCCATGGTGGGAATGCTCGCACCCGAATTCGAGGAGGTCGTCACCGGCGACGCCGAGGTTCGAGAGGTGTTCCGGGTGCCCAAGGCCGGCATGGTTGCCGGTTGTCAGGTGCTCAACGGGGCCATTAAGCGTGGATCGCTGGTGCGATTCCTGCGTGAGGGCACCATCATCTGGACCGGCGAGATCTCATCGTTGCGTCGTTTCAAGGAGGACGTGCGAGAGGTGGCGTCCGGGTTTGAGTGCGGCATCGGCCTGTCGGACTTCCAAGACCTGAAGAACGGCGACATCATCGAGACCTACGAGCTGCGGGAGATCCCCCGCACCTGATCGGGTGGGTGCGGCGCACATGGCTGAGCTGAACGTCCTGGCGGCGCGTGTGGACCTTCGGGTCGGCGCTGCCGGATCATTGAAGGCCAAGCGCGCCGCACTGCGGCCCCTCCTCGACCGTTTAGCCAACCGCAAGGAACTGTCGGTCGCCGAGATCGACCATCAGGACTCGTGGCAGCTGGCCTGCCTGGGCCTGGCGGTCGTCGCCACCACGCCCGGACGATGTCAGGAACTGATGGACTCCGCCGAGCGCATCGAGGTGCTGGGCTTTACCACCTGGTGGTTGGAAACCGACTGAGAGTTCAGGGATTCACAGCGCGAGAATGGAACGATGAGCAGACGACGATCGACTCGACAGCAGGCGACGGGTCCCGGCCGGCCGTTTCAGCGCACCGACCGCATTGGTGAGACCATCCGCGAGCTGGTGGCCGGAGAACTGGAACGCATCGGCGACGAGCGGCTGGACCTGGTGACGATCACCAGCGCCGACGTGGACGGCGATCTGGCTCGGGCGCGGGTGTACTACTCGGCGATGCTCGCCGGTGCGGAGGGCCGGCTCGACGAGGTGATCGAAGCGCTCGACGAGCTGCGTTGGCCGCTGCAGAAGGTGATCAACCGCAACATTCGGGCTCGTAAGACCCCGCAGATCAGCTTCGAGCGAGATACCTCCATCGAGGCCGGGCTGCGTATCGAAGAGGTGCTGGCCGGTCTCAAGGCGACCGACGAGGAAGAGTGAGCCGACGCTCCCGCAAGCTTGCTGGTCCCACCGGGCTTCTTCTGGTGGACAAGGAGGCCGGGCTCACCTCCCACGACGTGGTCGGACGGCTACGGCGGCGGTTGGACACGCCGGCGGTCGGTCACGCCGGTACCCTCGACCCCGATGCCACCGGGTTGCTGCTCGTCGGGGTCGGCCGGGCCACAAAACTGCTCACCTTCCTGGTGGGGCTCCCGAAGACCTATGAGGCCATCATCACCTTTGGCGCGGCGACCTCCACCCAGGACGCAGGCGGAGAGACAACCGGTACGTTCGACATGTCCGGACTCACCGCCGACGACGTGGTCCAGGCCGCTCGGGCGATGGAGGGGGAGAGCGAACAGATCCCACCGATGGTGTCGGCCATTCGGGTCGATGGCAAGCGGCTGCACGAACTGGCCCGTGAAGGCAAGGAGGTGGAGCGCAAGCCCCGTCCCATCCGTGTCGACCGCTTCGAGGTCACGCCCACCTTCGAGGCCGAGTGGGCCGGCCAGACGTGGATTGGCGGAGCGGCGCCGGACCCATCATCGGCCCCCGGCGGGATGCCGCTGGTGTTTCGAGCGACCGTGGAATGTAGCACTGGCACCTACGTCCGAACCCTCGCCCACGACCTTGGCATCGCTCTGGGTGGTGGCGCCCACCTGGCGGCGCTGCGTCGCACCCGGGTGGGGGAGTACTCCGTCGCCGACGCCTTCGGTTGGGAGGAGTCACCGGTGCTGAGCGCCGCCGCCGCGGTCGTACATCTGAACGACTTGCACCCAGGTCCCGAGGTGCTGTCCAAGGTGCGACATGGCCAGGTGCTGGAACGCGTGACCTTGGGGGCGGGCCCCGACGAGCCGGGCCCCTGGGCGGTGTTCGAACAGCCCGATGATCGTGGTGAGGCTCAGGTGCTGGCGATATATCAGGCACACAAGGGCTCGACGCTGAAGCCGGGCGTGGTGCTCGTCGGTTCCTGAGAATCGACCCGAGACGCCGTTGGTGAGCTTGACGGAACTGCCGCGTTGAAACAGCCTTTTGTCATCGACACCCCCCCGTCCGGTGTCATCACGAACGCTCCTGAACGGCTCGGATGTACCCCGCGAGCGCCTCTACTTCGGCACGGTGTCCTACGGCATCCACCTGCTGCACCACCCGATCCTGTTGTTCCTCGACTTCCGAACCGGGCTGGGTGTTGCGGCGCGGCTGTGGGGATCGCGTCTGGTGCTCAACCCTCGGGGTCAAGGTCGAGACGGCGGGCGGCGAGGTCTTCCTGAGGCGGTTCGGACAGCTCGATCACCACGTCCGACAGGGACACTCCGTGGCGCCCGGCAATGATGGGGTTGGCCACCAGCGCGGTGACCTCCGGTGCGGCCTCCATCAGTGCGGCCAGGGAGGCCACCACCTCGACCAGATACTCGGTGCCGGCCACGCGACCGAGTTGTCGACCCACCTCGGTGGCGCCCACAAGCATGGACAGGTCGGTCGTTGAGGCGGGCAGCACCCCCAGGAGCGCGTCGTCCTCGTCGGCAAAGACACCACCCATACCGACGGTGAGCGTGGTGACGCCGGTGCGCCGTCGGAAGGTGACGGCGACATCGACCCCCCGGTCGATCATGCGCTGCACCACCAGTGGAGTGGCGCCGGCCCCGAACCGCTCAACGAGTCGCACGGCGGCATCCTCGACGGCGCTGGGGTCGTGCAGGTCGAGCGACACACCGCCCGCCTCCGAGCGCAGCACCCGATCACGGGTGGCCCCCTTGACGGCAACTGGATACCCCAGGGCGTCGGCGGCTGCGGCCGCCTGATCGGGATCATCAACCACCACCCGCGGGGAGATGGGCACGCCGGCAGCTTCCAGCAGGGCATCTTCAGCACCGATGGGCAGGTCGCCGGGCCCGTGCTTCGCCAACAGCGCGCGTGCGAGGCGGCCGACAAGTTCGGACCGCGACTCGATGCCTTCCACTTGCCCCTGCGCGGTGGCTTCGGCGATTGGGTCCTCGTTCGGACCCTCGCTCGTGGCCCGGGCGAGGGTCCACGCCCAGTAACCGGCCAACCGTCCCATGGCCCGTGCGGCATGCTCGGGAAACTCGTAGACCGGCACCGTCAGGTCCCCCCGGTGCAGGCCGAACACGTCGGCGGCATCAAAATTGCAGGCTGCGATGACCTTGTCCGGGTGGCGAACAGCGGCATCGAGGATCACGTCGTTGACCGCCGGGTTGGGGCGCAATTCTGGTGGTGCATGCACCACCAGGACCGATGCGGAGCCGTCGTTGGTCAAAGCCTGATCCAGCGCTTCGGCGTAAGCATCTGCGTCGGCCCGCCACGACAGACGTCGGGCGGCCACAACGCTGAGCCCGGCGGCGGCGCACTCGCCGATCGCCAGGTCCAATGCTCCGCCGGAATTGCCCAGCACCGTCACCCCGATGCCCTGGGGGATGCCCTGAGTGGCCAGCAGACGACCAACGTCCAGCAGTTGATGGAGGGTTCCCACCCGGATGATGCCCGTCTGGCGGAAGACCGCCCCGGCGATCCGTTGACGAAGGCGCGCCCCGGCGTCGGGTCCCGCGTCGAGGCCGGAGGCGGCCTCCGCCTTGGTCAGGGGCGACGCACTCAGGTAGGAACCGGCCGCAACCGCCACCACCGGCTTGGTCGCCGTCAGCGCCCGGGCGGCGCGCACGAATCGCTCGATGCGTCCGAAGCTCTCCAGGTACAGCATCACGCCGGAGGTCTGGGGTTCGTCGCACCAGTACCGCATCAGGTCGGATGCGCCGATGTCGGCGCGGTTGCCGGCTGCAACGAACGAGCTGACCCCCAGACCGACTCGTCGGGTGCGATCGATGATGGCTGCGCCCAGGGTGCCCGACTGGGCGAGGATGCCGACGTTGCCGGGAAGGGGAGCGGTGGGGGCAAAGCTTGCATGCAGGCGCACCGACGGATCGGTGTTGACCAGGCCGAGGCAGTTGGGGCCCAGCACCCGCACGCCGCCGCGCCGGGCGGTGGCCACCACCTCTGCCTCGAGATCGGCGCCCTCCGGGCCGGTCTCGGAGAACCCGGCGGTCAGGATCACCACCGCCTTGACGTGCTTGCGGACGCACAGTTCCACCGAGTCGGCCACCCGTTCGGCCGGAGTGGCGATGACCGCCAGGTCCACGTCGGAGGGAATGTCGAGGATGGTGCGATACGCGGGCAGACCGCCGATGACGTCCGTTCGCTCGTTGACCGCCCAGACGGTGCCGGTGAAGCGTTGGGCCAGCAGGTTGTACAACACCTCGTGTCCCAGGGATCCCGGCGTCGAGCCCGCCCCGATCACCGCCACGCTCGTGGGGGTGAAGAGGCGCCGCACCGAAGCCGCGGCGGCCGTGGCCTCGCGTCGCTCGCGTGCGGCTTCGGCGTCCGGTGTGGGATGGAGGTCGAAGGACACCTCGATGACCCCGTCGGCGAACGTCCGGCTGACCTCAAAGCCGGCGGTGGAGAACACGGTGAGCATTTTGGAGTTGTCGGGCAGTACCGATGCGGTGAACGTTGCGAGGCCCCGCTCCCGCGCCGCTGCCACGAGGTATTCCAGAAAGACGCTGGCCAGGCCCCGTTGGGCGTGCGCGTCGTCGATGAAGAACGCCACCTCGGCGGACGGGCGGTCGCCCCAGCGCTCGTACCGTCCGACGCCCACCAGTTCGTCGCCGAGGAGCGCCACGAAGGCCACGCGGTCCACGTAGTCGATGTGGGTCAGGTGCACCAGGTCCTTTTGGGTCAAACGCGGCCGGGCCGAGAAGTAGCGGTAATAGATGCTCTCGGCCGACTGGCGCTGATGGAAGGCGGTGAGCCGGTCGGCGTCCGCCGGAATGATCGGCCGGATGTGCACCGTGCCGCCGTCGCGAAGCACCACGTCCGCCTCCCATCCCGATGGATACGGAGTGGGTTGCGGTTCGGTGCCTTGGTGGTCGCTCACGGTGCCGATCGTAGGACGGCCTGGCCCCGTGATGGCTGACCTGCGGGTGTTTCGAGTCGCCGGGGTGAGCCCTTCAGGGTTCGCCGCTTTGGTCCCTACTCGTCGGATGGTCGTCGCACACCGTACGGTGGTGGAGTGCTGATCCTCGGTGATGGCGCCCCCCGCCCTGCAGATCCGGCCGCGCGGGGTTCCAGCGCGGACGTGCCCTGGGACGGTGCAGCGGTGACCATCGGCGCCTACGACGGTGTTCACCTCGGCCATCGGGCCGTGATCGGCCGTCTCGCAGATGCGGCAAGGGAGCGAGGCCTGGCCTCGGTGGTCGTCACCTTCGAGCCCCATCCGGCAAGGGTGCTGCGGCCCGACTCGGCCCCACGGCTGCTGTGCGACACCGCCACCAAGCTGGAGCTGTTGGCCGAAACCGGGGTGGACGCCACCTACGTGATGGCCTTCGACGCCGATCGTGCGCTGGAGGAGCCGGAGCACTTCATCAAGCGGTTGCTGGTGGACGAACTGCGCAGCCGAATGGTGATGGTGGGCGCCGATTTTCGATTTGGGCATCGTCGGGGCGGGGACGTGACCATGCTGGAGGATGCCGGTGCTGACGTGGGATTCAAGGTTGAGGGTCTGCCGCTGGTAGGCGCCGACGGGCAGGCGGCCCGGGTGGAGGAGCAGGTCAGTTCCACGGCGATCCGTCGGGCCCTCACCGAAGGCCGCCTCGATGCGGCCAACGTCATGCTGGGTCGACCCCACGAGCTGCGTGGCGTCGTGGTGGAGGGTGATCGGCGAGGCCGCACCTGGGGTTTTCCCACGGCCAACGTGGCGGTGGCTCCCGAGATGCTGCGCCCGGAACCCGGGATCTGTGCCGGTTGGCTGGTGCGAGACGATGGCACCGAGCTACCGGCCGCCATCTACCTGGGCAACCGGCCAACGGTGTACGGGGAGGGTGGCGACGTCGTGCTGGAGGTACACGTGCTCGACTGGCAGGGCGACTTGTATGGCGAGACCGTGGCCGTGCGCTTCACCCATCGCATTCGTGGCGACGCGGCCTTCGATACTTTTGAGGAATTGACCCAGCAGATCGGTCGAGACTGTGACCAGGCTCGTCGCCTCCTTGGAGTTGCGACCGGCAGCGGTAGTACACGGGAGGTAGGCCATGGCTTCTAGGCAACTGATCAAGGATCGTCCCGACGGAGAGGTGACGGACCCGCTGGTCGGCCCTATCACCGATGCACCGCAGGGCGTGGGGCTCAGCCGACCGCCGCGCCTGGCTCGACACCGAATCCACTTGGACGACGGCCACCCAGTGGGCATCACGATGGCGGGCAGCGGCATACCTCTGGTGGTCATTCATGGCTTCACCGCCGAGGGGTTCCTCTATGCACAGACCCTGTCGCGTCTCTGCGGCATGGGGTTTCGGGTGATCGCCATCGACATCGCAGGCCACGGCGGTACCGCAGGCCTGCCGGAGGACGGCGCCAACATCGCCGCCTACTCGGCGTTGGTGAAGCGGGTGCTCGACGAACTGGGGATCCGCCACGCACTGTTGGCAGGCCACTCGATGGGCGGTCGACTGGTGACCCAGCTGGCGGCCAACCACCCCGAGCGGGTGTTGGGGGTGGTGTTGATCGATGCCATCGTTGGCGACACCTGGGACCGCATGGTCTATCTGTTTCGGGTGTGGCCCCCGCTGCTCGGGGCCGTCGGCGTGGCGCTGATGGTGGACTCGATTCTGGTGCCGCCCCTCTCCCGCGATCCTCGGCAGGCGGTCAAGTTTCTGCGACTGTTCACGCCGACCCTGCTGGGTCACGTGGCCAAGCCCTGGAGGTTGTTGGGTCCGGCGGTGTCGATCCTGCGGACCCGGTCGAGTCGCTATGCACTGGATGCGGCCGCGGCGGAAGGCGTGCCGTTCTACATCCTGCACGGCGACCGCGACGTGGCGGTACCACACCGCACCAGCGAGGATGCCGCCCGGCGCGTTGGTGCCGACCTCATCACGGTGGAAAAGGCTGGACACTCGTGGTTGTTGTCAGATCCGGAGACACTGCCGGCGATCATGGCCGAGCTGTTGGAGGGAAGGCTGGGCGACGACCTGCGGGCCGCCTTCGTTGAGTTGGGAGTGGGGGAGGATCCCGACCTGCCCGCCATCCATTCGGCGTGTTACGAGCCGGGCGCTGCGGTATTTGACCTGGCGCTCCCCGAACCGCAGGAATACACCGACACGGCGGTCAAGCGTGCCGGTCCGGCGTTCGCCTGGCATCGCCACGTACCGGACGTCACCGCAGCCTGATTCGTACCCCGGGCCGCCCGGCGGTAGCGTTGTCGGTTCGCCGGAACCTTCCGGCGCCCGCGTTCGGTGCGGAGGACGGCTGAGGCCGACCACCCACATGAAGGCCGGGCCCAACGCCCACTCGGAGCACCATGTCCAATCACGTTCCCACCAATATGCCGCCCAAGGCCGACATCATTGCCAAGCACCGGCGTGACGAGTCCGACACCGGGTCACCCGAGGTTCAGATCGCGCTGTTGAGCGCTCGCATCACGCACCTCACCGAGCATCTCCGGTCTCACAAGAAGGACCACCACACCCGTCGTGGCCTCCTCCAGATGGTGGGACGTCGCCGTCGGTTGCTCAACTACCTGAAGAACACCGACATCGAGAGCTACCGCTCGCTGATCGCCGATCTCGGGCTTCGTCGCTAGGCCGCTTCAGTCGCCGGCGTTCAGCTTGTCTGAGCAGGCCGCCAAGGCCTCGGCCTCGGGCCCGACCGGCCGATAGTCACCATCCTCGAGGTGCTCGACGAGCACCTCGACACGCCCGTCGGTCTCCCGGTAGAGGCACCGGGCATAGGACTTCGCCACGTCCGCACCCACCTGGGACCCCGCGGTGGATTCCACGACGGTCCGTTCGAAGTCGTCGGCCGAGGGTTGGCCCGTGCCCCCGCATCCTGTGGTGGGCGCTCCAAGGCTGAGCACCACCGCCACGCCGAGAGCCGCCCGCCCGCAGCCGCTTTTCGTTGCGCGATGCCGGCTGTGTCGGGCTGAGAACATGACGATTCAGCGTATCGGGTGCGGCCGTTGTGGCAGCGGTGCCGGCGGGCGCAGCGGCGAGCGGGGATTGTCGGCTACGATGGGGGGTTCACGAATGCGGTTGAGTCCAGCCGCCAGTTGCCGCCCTCCGAAGCGCCGCCCGAGTCACCGAGCGACTTCGTTCCTCGCTGACCCTGGGGACGTTCGGAGGCCGACAACTGTCTGCTGGCCTCTCCGCTCCACAGAGGTGTGAGCCGTCGCACGAAATGCGCGGATGCACCACATCAAGGAGAACCACATGGCCACACAGCCAATCGAAGGCGCACTGAGAGTGCGCGCAACCGTCGCGGAAGAGACCGATCTCGTCGACGGCAAGGAAATCACCATGGAGGCCGGACGGCTGGCCTCCCTCGCCGACGGCTCCGTCCTGGTCGGCATGGGGGACACCAGGGTGCTCGTCACCGCCACGGCATCCCGCCGGGTGCGCGAGGGCGCCGACTTCTTCCCGCTCACGGTCGACATCGAGGAGCGTTCGTACGCCGCCGGCAAGATCCCGGGCTCGTTCTTTCGCCGTGAGGGGCGTGCCTCAGAGGCCGCAATCCTCACCTGCCGACTGATCGACCGGCCGCTTCGTCCGTCGTTCCCCAGCAGCTTCCGCAACGAGGTGCACGTGGTGGGCCTCGTGCTGGGTGCCGATCAGGAAAACCCCTATGACGTGCTGGCGCTCAACGGCGCTTCGGCAGCGTTGATGCTGTCGGGCATCCCCTTCGAGGGGCCCGTCGGCGCCGTCCGCCTGAGCTACACCGCCGATGGCGAGTGGCTGGCCCATCCCACCTATGCCGAGTCCGACGCCGGAGCCTTCGACATGGTCGTTGCCGGGCGCCAACTCGAAGACGGTGATATCGCCGTGATGATGGTGGAGGCCGGTGGCACCGAGGGTGCCTGGGAGCTCTACGAAGACGGCGCCCCCAAGGTGAACGAGGAGGCCCTTGCGGCCGGTCTCGAGGCCTCCAAGGCACACATCGCAGCCATGATCGAGCTGCAGCGTCAGCTGGTGGAGGTCCATCAGGAGGCTCACGGCATCCCCGACGCGATTGCCTGGGTCCCGCAGGTGGACTACAGCCCCGAGATCGCCGACGCCGTCGCTGCGGCCGCCGGTGACCGCATCGTTGAGACCGCGTCGATCGCAGACAAGGCTGAGCGCACCGCTGCCGAATCCGCGTTGCGTGACGAGCTGGTCGCCACCGTGGCCGGCGCCGCAGACGAGGCCGAGCGCTCCAACGCCGAGAAGCAGGCCAAGGCAGCCTTCCGTGCCGCCACCAAGGAGGCGGTGCGCAGCCGCATCGTCAACGACGGCGCCCGCATCGACGGCCGTGGTCCGAAGGACCTGCGTCCCCTGTCGTCGGAGGTTGGCGTCGTGCCCACCGCCCACGGCACCGGCTTGTTCCAGCGTGGCGAAACCCAGGTGCTCAACATCACCACCTTGGGTATCGGCCGCATGGACCAAATGATCGACGGCATCGACCCGGTCACCAAAAAGCGCTACATGCACCACTACAACTTCCCGCCGTTCTCCACCGGCGAGCCTGGCTTCATGCGTGGCCCGAAGCGCCGCGAGATCGGCCATGGTGCGCTCGCCGAGAAGGCGCTGTTCCCACTGGTGCCCGCCATGTCGGAGTTCCCCTACACCATCCGGCTGGTGTCCGAGGTGCTGTCGTCCAACGGCTCGACCTCGATGGCGTCGGTCTGCGCATCCAGCCTCTCGCTGATGGACGCCGGTGTGCCCCTGCGGGCGCCGGTTGCCGGTATCGCGATGGGCCTGGTGTACGCCGACGGGAAGTACACCACCCTCACCGACATCCTCGGTGCGGAGGACGCCTTCGGCGACATGGACTTCAAGGTGGCCGGTACGTCCGAGTTCGTCACGGCGTTGCAACTCGACACCAAGATCGAGGGCATCCCCGCCGACGTCCTGATCGCCGCCCTCAACCAGGCCAAGGAGGCTCGTCTGGCGATCCTCGATTCGATGAACGCCGCGCTGCCCGAGCCTCGCTCAGAGGTCAACGAGACCGCGCCGAAGATCATCAGCTTCGAGATCCCCGCCGACAAGATCGGTGAGGTCATCGGCCCCAAGGGCAAGGTGATCAACTCGATCCAGGGTGAGACCGGTGCCGACATCTCGGTGGACGACGACGGCATGGTGGGCGTTGTGTCCGTCTCGGCCGTTGACGGCAACGCCGTGGCCGAGGCCGAGCGTCAGATCCGTCTGATCCTCGACCCGCCCACCCCCGAGGTGAACGCGGAGTACACCGGCAAGGTGGTCTCGATCACCAAGTTCGGCGCCTTCATCAACATCCTGCCTGGCCGTGACGGCTTGCTGCACATCTCAAAGATCGGTGGCGGCAAGCGCATCGACAAGGTTGAGGACGTGCTCGAGTTGGGCCAGGACCTCGCCGTGTACGTGGAGGACATCGACCCCAACGGCAAGGTGTCGCTGCGCATGGCCGGCGACACCGGCGGAAAGTCCGGCGGGGACACCGGCGGAGGCCGGTCTGATTCCCCAAAAGCTGACGGCCCGTCACAGGGCCGTTCCGCCGCCACGTCCGGCCGCAACGACGACCGCTCCGGTGGTCGCGACGGCGCTGCCCAGGCTTCCGGTGCGTCCGATTCGGGCAGCACCGATTCCGGTGGCAGTGGCTCGGGCGGCCCACAGCGGGCACCTGAGTTTGCTCCGGTGCTGGAGGCCAAGCTGACCGAGGCCTACGGCGATCTTGGACCCGAGCCCGCCCCCCGTAACGCGGGTGGCGGCGGCGGCGGTCGCCGTGGAGGCGGCGGGGGCCGGGGTGGCCGGCGCGGTCGCTAGGCCCA
>ERZ724508.1839-NODE-1839-length-11845-cov-4.214080_pt1 | contig 11845 bp, 6 predicted proteins | sample MGYA00376041_ERZ724508 | MGnify/ENA primary metagenome ERZ724508 (study PRJEB28724, sample SAMN07190887) | wastewater metagenome | isolation source: effluent of sewage treatment plant in Hong Hong | place: USA: Christiansburg, Virginia | collected 2016-03-01 ... | reverse complement strand
TATTCGACTTGGTGCCTTCAATATCGCCAATATTAAGACAAGTGTTTTGAGGTCTGCTAGGACTCACTTCCTTTGGATGCATTTGCTTTGGATTTGCTCCTTTAATTTCACCATAATTTTTATTTAAGTCTTTTCCCTATTCATCTCTCCAATAATAAGATGGAATTAATGGATTTACGGTACGAGTTGTTTCGAAAATGCCATCTTTATTAATGTCCTTAACCTAAAGATTAGAATTAGCCTTGACTAATTTCGTTAATTGAGAGGGCTGGCTGCCTGGAATTGGTTATTTTAGTACTTATCTTCCTCTATCTCCCATGAGTGTTTTTCTCTTTTGGTTAATGTCACTAATACTCAGAGTATCCCTCATGAAACTTCTTCCATTATCTACGCTCATTTCAGCAGCGGAGGGAAGTTTGTACACAGGACACAGAGGATCAACAACTCTATTTGTCCTAAATTCATGAGATTTGGGTTTCGTCCCCTCGATATCATCAATGTATAAAGGGTTTGATTGCTTCGTATTGGGTTTTACTCCTGGAATAGGCTCGACATAGGTGGACAAACTAAAACCCGCATCATTTTGCTTTTTTGGAATGAGAATTTTGGGATCTGCGCCGTCAATATCTCTTTTTTGAAAGGATGATTATCGATAGTATTGGGATAATGTGGGCTTAAAATCATTTTTGGCTAAAGTAAGGAGATTATTACTGATGGTGGATAAGTACATGGTCTCATCTTTTTTCAAGAAAGGATAGTTATAGGGATCAGTGGCTGTGTGCATATGTTTACTATTTATGCGAAAAGAGGTTATATTTATTTTATTAAGGACGGTGTTATTTTATTCATAGAAATTATTCTAAGAAGAAATATTTCAGTATGATTGTGTATTTTACTGGAATATCATGAGAATAGAGTAGTGAAACAAAAATATAAAATTACATCAAAGATTTATTTAAATTCTAAAATTAATTGCACTCCAAAGTAAGGAATTAACATATATATTTAATTTTAACATTCAATGTATCACTATATAAAGGCAAGGACCAACGAAATCAGCTGCTACGGCACAATCTAATAACTGTAAAAACTTTAACAAATGTTTCCTATCGACGCAGCTGATGACAAACATATATCTGAGGCCCTAGGCAAATATTTTCAACCTTCTGATCCACAGCATGTCAGATTTTTACAGCAAGCTTGCCATAAAACTCCACTCGCAGATGTTGCTAAGGTATACGATGAGTATCGTGAAAAAAATTGTCCTAATTTAAAAGAACCACAAATATCATCGTTTTTCGAAAATAATAAATTTCTGTCACTCAAAGCCATTTAGAAATGGTTAGATGGCAAAGACTAATATCCTTCCCTTGGAAAATATAATGAAATCAAATAAGAAATTGCAGAAGCCCTCCTGAGTATTTCTCAAGAATTCGGCTATATTCCCAATCTTTAGAGATTTTTGCTTTATTACCCCAACTACCTGCTTAAAGTACTCAAATTTAAAAATCGGTTTTTCTAGGAAAGAGTATAATAAACAAGCGAAGTTACTTATTTAAGTCCCAAGAATTGCTGCTTTGCTGGAATTATTGCGGCTGTCTAAATGGGGTCTCCTTATATGATTTCAAGGATGGTCAATATGTTTTTGGTCAGAGATGGAAACCCTGCATGGATAACTGAGAATAAATATCCAGATCAGTTTAAGCCACTCTTTAATTTATTTCGGAAGCTTGCAGTGGCACCATGGTCACTAAACGAGAATGACTTAGTGTTTAGCAGTAATACATGGAGTAGATAAGTCTATTTTGACTATATTACTGCAGGAATGTTTGTAATTTCGATGTCAACAATAAGCCTGGCGATGGGTTTAGTTCCAGATTAGCCCTGCAAGTATATCCCATTGAACCAGATGATGGAAATGAAGTGGAAATATGACAACATTAAATATGAGGAGATGTAAAATAGAAGGCAGGTAGCCTCATAAATTAAGTTAATTTTAAGCGAAGAGAGGCAACTTACAAAATAACAAGTCCAAATCATTGAAGGAAAACAAGTTGAGCCTTATATGAAATAGATAGGACTCAAGATAGCCAATAATGAACTTCACGGCTATTTCAATAAACTATTCGCCTTTATTGGAATTCCTCAACACGAGCCTGTTAATTTGAGGGCAAAAGATAACAGTTTTTTCCATCGCTATAGAGTAAGTTATAAATAATTCAGGATGATATAGAAAAAGGTTTGGAGTAGCAAAGGAAAAGTGATAAAACCCAAGACACAAAATTTGAGTGCTTCAAAAGCTATTGCATTGAGGGATCCAACATGACATTTAATAAGTAGAATACGTTATATTTAGTTTTGGGAAAACTGAACAGAACACTCGAATATTTCGGAAATTAATCGAAGTAATGACATATAATCTGTGTGGGTACCATAATTAATTCTTTGACTATAAAAAATATGTAATAGACTCAATAGTTAGATAAAATTGAACACAGACTTTACTATGCCACTAAAATTTTATATAAGATTGCTCTCGCTATGCCCTGTCTACATAAATAAACAGGTCTTAGATGGAATCAACCATGAGCGGGAAGGTTGGCTTGAGTGCTTTGACTTAGGACATCTCGCAATTATGGTTTCATGTAAGATCATTCAATAAAATAGAGAACAAAGCCAAGTTGTTGATGACAAGTATTCAAGCAGAGCTATAATATTGAGATTAATAAAGATTTATGCTGATCTAATTAACCTTTTAAAATTACTCATATTTTCTTTGCATCAAATATTTAAACAATTAAAATTAGATATAATCATATCTTCACTCAGTTTTAAATCACGCGACAACATTCGTTTCTTTGAAATATTCGTGTTAGAGAGCAGCCGCTGCTGAAATTCTTTTATCTGGGTTTAATTCTAACATCTTCTATAATAAATCTAATCCTAAGGCTGAAATGTCAGGGATAAATTTCTAAAGAGGCTGTTTTGTCCATTTTGGAAAGGAGTATTTATAGTCAGGCAGATTAGCTAGGTTCCCCCAATAACTTAAAGAAGGAGTTCCCATGATTTCAAATATTTTGAAAATTTGTTAAATTTCATACCCATTACCTAAAAACAAAGGCCTTTTAGTATAGAGCTCAGCGAAAATACACCCTACTGCCCATACGTCAACTGCAAATGTGTATCGTTGCTGTCCTAATAAAATTTCCGGAGCTCTATACCATAGAGTCTCAACCTCATGAGTTAAAGTTTTGATAGGAATCATAAGAAGGCGAGCGAGACCAAAGTCTGCAATTTTTACATTTCCTAGCATTAAAATTCATATACCTTCTACATCAATTAAAATATTCTGAGGCTTCATGTCTCTATGAAGGACTTTACGACAATGACAGAAACAAATTCCCTGTAAAATTTGTTTTATTATGCTTTTGATCGTGGGCTCAGATAATTTCTTCTCTTTGGGTTGCAAGTACTTCTTGAGGTCATAGTCATAATAATCGAAAACTATTTTCAAACTTTTCTATTTAGGCTTGTACTGAATGTCTAGCAATCTAAATGAAAAAATACTTACGGGACAATGTTGGGATGGTTTTTCAAGGTTTTTAATAATGAAATTTATCTCAGAGCAGTGGATGGAATTCCTTCTTCGTCACTATCAAATTTGATATGTTTTATTGCCACGATTTTATTTTGTGCATTTACTGCTTTATACACGCGCCCAAATGCTCCTTAACCAATCTGGCAAATCTACTTGTATTCCTAGAATTCTTTCATTTTAAATATTTTTCTATACAATAATATAATAATAACATACTTTTTTATCTTTCCAAGCTTCGTTCGAACATTTCATAGAAAAATAATAGGAAAAATGAAATAATTTCAGGAATTTAAAATTTCCGTGCTTAATATAAATATTTCTGATGTGATAATATAATATTAAGTTAATAGTCATATCTTGAGAAAATGGTTTTACAATTTACCCTGCCGAACGACTACGGGTACGTTTTGTTATGCGCTTCGTTGATGGCCTTCTAAATTATCATGATTGGGTTTATCATTCCAGGAAAAGCAAGAGCAAAGGTTTTTACTTAATAATTCATGAAGACTAATTTCGGATCCCAGCACCAGAGATCAACTGGCTAGTAGATTAAAAAAGGAGGATATCCTGACATGGGAAATGGTTTCTACTCCAGGAATTTAACATATGAGCAATGGTACGAATTCAACAATGCTCAAAGGGCTCACTATAACTTTTTATAATGGATTGCAAGTTGTCTTGTCTTCCTCCTCATTAGTGGATTTTATTTCCCTATTGCTGCCAGCGCCATCGGTCTAGGAGTTATAATTGCTAGACTTTTGTATGCCTGTGGGTATAATACGAAAGGACCTCAAGGAAGAGTAATTGGAACTACAATCAATGCTCTATGTGTTTTAGCTCAAATCATATTGTCCTTCATGTCTGCCATCTATTGGATCCAGGGTACCTAATTCCCAAACTGAAAAAGTTGATCATTTATCTACATAAATGCAGTATAAAATATTAAAAAAATTAAACTTCATACACAAGATCTCATTAAATTTGATATTAAAACTGTTATCCCATTAGTATATTTGATAATATTTATTTATAAACCCTTCAAGGATGACTGAACAAATTTCTTCATTTTTTATTCGACCCCCTCGTCAAACTTACTTTGATCATGACCTCGGACCTCAAATTTTCCCATTAGCGACTAAAATAGGTTGTAAGTCAAAGATGGGAACTCGTAAGGATTTTTCTATTCTTAACAATCGTAATTTTAAAATAAGTGCATCATTTTATCAAGTCCAGGGATCCAACTCTAATCAATGCCTCATATATTTGCATACCCATCATGGATCAAGGCTTTAAGCAACTTGTTTAATTGAGCCAATGCTCAATGCTAATATTAATCTATGTCTGTTTGATTTTTCAGGCTATGGCAACTCAGAGGGAGATATTGTTACACTTGGAATTCAATAGTCTCATGATATCAAATGTGTCATGGATTTTTTAATGAAAAACTGTTACCAATAGAAATTTATTTCATGGGGAAGATCGATGGGGGCTGTCGCAAGTCTCATTTACTTGTCGAAATTATAAAAATACGAGTGTAATCCAATAGTTGGAGCAATTTTCGATAGCCCATTTCATTCTTTGTCTGAACTTACAGTGGAAATAGGATCAAAGAATATAGGAATTCCTCAGGCATTCTTGAGGCCATTTATATTTTTGATCAAGAAGTCCCTATAGAACCGATTAAATTTCTAATAATTGTAATTAGAGCCAATAGCATCAAAAATTAATATTCCTTGCATTTTTATCACCTCCAAATAAGATAAATTTGTTTCCTATACTCACTCGTAAAAGCTGTACAGGAAATATGGTGGGCCTAAACAGCTCATATATATCGAGAAGGATCATAACTAACCTCGAAAATAAGAAGATTTATCTCAAATATTTTCCTTTATATGGAAGAAATTCAACGTCAATTTGAAAACCGAAAAATAGGAAGATAATCTACAGAGGGTAATATCTGCTCACCTTAATTTTATACATAAATATCAAACCAATTTTTCAGAAGAAATCGACTATTTTGAGAGGAATAGATAGGCCCCAGTACAACCTTTAACTGAAAGAATTTAATATCCGGTAAGCTTTCATAAATAAAATTTTTCTATGAGGCCAAGTCCATAAAAAAAAATAAGCTCTGCCAGTATTAAATATTTTAAGAATTCAAATAAATTCGAGAATAAAAAATTAAATCAAATGAAAATCTGAAAAGATTAAGAATGCTTTCATCTCTCTCTTTTATTTTATCATTAAATAAATTAAATGAAAAGTAATTGATATCACTAATTTATCATTTTGTGGATTAAATGCACTTTACCATTAAAAATTTTTCTTCGAACTTTTCCTCCTCGATTTTTCTGGCCACTCGAATAAATTCTTCAAACCCAATCTCTCCCTCATTAAACTTTGTTTACAAAAAGGCTAGACAGTCTTCATGTGCTCTGATGCTGCTCGTCAAATTTAAAATCTGCTCGGATTTCTAGTCTTTCGGTCGTATGAGACTTCGAATGTCTTGAATACTCGAGTCCTAACTTTTTTTAATAAAGTTATTCATTTTGATATTTTAGTGTCGGAGGTATTATTATTCGGATTCTAGACTTGTTCTGATTGTCTCTAAATATTGAATTTTCTATATGGTTTTCTTTTGTTCTGTTTTGAGTTTTTCAAAGATTTTCTTTGAGTTGTTTATGAATTGTTGGCTATTTGCTATAAGCTAGTTGCAGTTTGTTGTGTTGAAGGGGATTGGTGGTCTCTTCTGAACATTATTGTTAATGTTATTGTTATTGTTATAATTATTATAGTTATTTGTGTTGGTATTGACATTTGTGTTTGGATTGACGAACCCATAGTTGGCATTATTGCCCCCATACTGGTTAAAGTTGTTGTTGTACGCATTGGTAGGGTTGTACCCATAGTTATTCCAGTTCTAGATAATGAAACGAGTACTTGATTTTATTTGACGAAGGGAAAGTTCTGTCTCATGATGTTCTGAGATTATATTACGATGTTCACAATTTACTTATTTTCATCCCAATTTTTGCATTGCTGGAGCTTCTAGTTTAAGATAAACGACTTAGGATCATTTGGAGAACGTAAGCTGTGGTAATAAGGAGCTACAACCTCATTATTCGAATTTACTATTCTGACGTAGGGCGCTTTTTTAGGATAGGTGGCTGGCAACATCATAAAATAGTCCACTTTGTATTTGTTGCCTCGAATTTATATTTGTAAGTTAGCTTTCACTTCTAGGTATCGCTTCATTTGTCCTTTCTAGCCTACACATCAACAAACAGTTACTGAACTACAGAAGTTAAGAGGTAAACTCAGGGTATACGTTTATCAGTTTTTTGACTGCTTTTTAGATAATTAGTTTGACACTAGATAGAGTCAGAATTACTCCTCTTTATATGTACAGGTTTTTAGTTGTTCTCGCAACTTTTACTATTGAGTATAATTCTTATAATAGTTCTGGGCTGCATTCGATGCCACGATGGCCACAGTTTTTAGGAAATCCATCTGATCTTCCTCAAATATGATATATAATATTATCAATAATAATGTATGGGCCTACAATTTAGTTAGCAAGAATCTTTTACAAATCACTCAATTTCTTAATAATATATTTATACATATCAGTATTATCAATTTTTTTATTCGTCCATTTTCGTACTCTCTGCAGCTGGCTTCTATTCATCCATTTTGGTGCTCTCAGCTGGCTTGGGCTATTATTTCTTGGGGACTGGCTTGCTCATCAGTTTTTTCGTTTTATCATTTATTTATCTCACTTTTTGTTTAATGTCCTGACTCGTAACAACGGGGTTTTCCCATCTAGGTCTAGTTTTTTGTTGCTGTTCTGCATTTTGAATCCAATTCTTGATTCCTTCTATCTAGTTTAGTACAACTTGTCTCTCCTCAGGTGAAATATGCTCGTATTGTTTATCCTAAATTAAATTTATAATTACCAATGAGTTGCATGCGTCGAAATTAGTTTTCAAGCATTTCATTAAGTTAGTAATTTCATTAGTGACCTACTCATAGCTATCGTATCTCTTCTGAATATCACTAACTTTTGCTTGAACCTGTTCGATTTTTGTGTTATATGTTCCTCGGTTGCTCTATTTTCCCTATCCATATAACCATTCAGAAGTTTGCTCCAAAAGTGTTAGAATTTCTGGAATAGACTCAGGTTTTGCATAGATTTTATGTGACCCATTTAATTTTTCTTTCCATTTGTAAGACAGTGATTCAAGCTCGTTTTTCTTTTCGTAAGTCTCAACAATTATACGGTCTTGATTGCTCATTGTGCTTTAAAGAGTGAAAAATTCATGAAGCTACTTTTCAGTGTAAATTTCAAAATGATTAGAATCAAATTTTATTTCAGTTGATTTCTCTTTTTTTGATTTTTTAATCTCAAATTATTATTAGGCTGGAGGCTGAGGAGCTTGCTATTGGCCGTTCTGGGCTGGTTGAGCGGTTTCAGCAGGCTTAACTTATTTCTTCTTGGGAATTTTAGTTTACTCTGTCCATTATTCAATCAAACAGCAATCACTGAATGTAACAAGACCATCTTCAGTAAACTTGAGTTTGAATTGGACTCCGAAAATTTATTACTTAGGGTTTTGTGGCTTAGTTAAATAATATCCAATGTGTTTTTTGAATCCATGCACTGGTGGCTCATATTCGACTAAAATTTATATAGCTTATTTTCGAGCGAACTTTATAGTTTTGCTTGTTGGGACCTTTGAGCCTGCTTCGAAAATCATTTTTCTCTGCTTTTCAGGATATAAATCGGAGTTTGTTCCCAAAAATTGATTACCTTCAACAAAATTCCAACTGAATTTAACACCATATTGAGCTTTCTCATTTAAGCCATATTAAGCAACTCTAAAGAGAGGACTTTTGATTGCAGCCATTAAAGCGCAACCCCTTGCAATTGACTCACTAGAATTCAAAGTTCTAGAGGGTTCATATCCAAATGCTTACTTAGTAACTCTTATAAATTCGGGAATACGAGATCCTCCACCGACGAGTTCGACGCTGTGAATTTAGATTCCCTTTTATTTAAGTTTTTCTCTAGCTGTGAGCATCAACTCCTGGATTTTGCCAAAGATGGATTTTGAAATTTGGTTAAATTATTATCTCTTCATTACGTAATGAAGGTCATTTTCTTCCATTAAGTATTACACATTCATTTCAAATTCAGCGTTTCCTGACAATATTTTTCTTTGTCTTTCTATGTTCTACATCAATTTGACAATAGCTTTTCTGTTCTCAGCGATGTCACACCCTCCAGATGTTTTTTCGAAATGGCTTCGATAGAATTCGTACATCGTGAAATCTAAGTCTCGGCATCCAATATTTCTCTAGTAATCTTGATATAAAACATTCATTTATTATTTAGTGAAGCTACAGCAGAAGAGACTGAGCTTAGAGTGACCAAAATCTACGAATAGTACGTTTCTAGGTGTTTTAGGATCAAGATCGGCTTTTCGGAAAATACCATAGTCTAGTCCAATAGCTGTTGATTCGTTAATTAATCTAGTAACATGTAACTAAGCAATTTTAGCTGCATTGAAAATACCCTTTCTTTCGCTTTGTGTCATATAGGGAGGGATTGCGATAACTGCTTATTTGCTCTCGAATTCGTTATGCTGCATAATCGCCTTGAGTTTATTAAAGTAAGCAGCAAGTGCTTGTTCAGGTGTCAATGATTAGGTTTGGCCTTGATAGTTGACGATAAATTTAATTTTCCCAGAGCTAATGTCATATTTACATGGACAGTGCTTCGTCTCTGATCTTAATTGAGGATAATCTGCAGGAAGCCCGACAAATCGTTGAGGAGCAACAACAGTATCCCTAAAGTTAGACTTCATCTTAATGAAACCTGCTTAGCCGATATTTCTTTAGGCAGGGCCGAAGCCAACAACACATGGGGTCTCTCTAAAATTTGCATCGTTGGTGATAATTTAGACACCACCTCTTTTCGCAACAGCAATCTTACTTTTGTAAGATCCAAGATCGATTCCAATGGGAGCTGGATTAAGTTGCTTCATAGTATTTTACTTTATATTTGTATAAATTTTGAAATGTAGAAACAATATTTAAAAGAATATTGGAATAATCTAGAAGAATCTATTCATCAATTATTGCATCATAATAATATAGTATAATTTTAATTTTTATATCTCCCGTCCCGAGTCAGTCCCACTATAATAACTCATTTCTAGATTTTATCAGTTTCAGTCACCAAAATATTTCGTTTATAATAAGAATAGTAGGTAAATGTTTAAATAATGATATAATATTAATAAACTCTCAGAAACAATGAGCTAATAATTTCTCAAATTGCTGATAATCGGCGACTCAGGAGTAGGCAAGTCCTGCATTTTGTCCCGTTATTGCGAAGATAAATTTTCCACTGCTTTTTTCAATACCATCGGGGTGGATTTCGTAATTTTTAACGATATGCATAGAAAACTAAACAAATCGTATTGAATGGAACCAAGTGTAAAATGCAAATTGTAATATCGAATATCTACTTAGTGGGACACTGCAGGCCAGGAAAGATTCAGGACAATAACCTCCAATTATTACAAGTAAGTACTTCGATATCTCAGGGGAGCTCATGGAATTCTGGTCGTATTCGATGTTACTTCTAAGTCTAGCTTCAAAAACATTGATTTCTGGCTATCCGAAATTTAGAGGTAACTCTTCCATCTATCCCAGAAATGGAAACAAAAGCATCATCACAATAATTGTAGGGAACAAATGCGACGTTGTCGGAAAGCGATAAGTGAGCGAATAATAAGCCACCAAATTTGCCCGCAATAACAATGTCGAATATATTTAAGTGTCTGCTTATAATTCCTCGAACATTAATTTAGTATTCGAAAGTATAGGAAAGCACATCCTACGCAAGAAGTTAGGTGATAATAAACAGGAGAAGAAATAATAGAACATGGAGAACAAGAAAAAATTAGGGAATTAGAAAAAGAAATAGCAGAAAAATTAAAGGTGTTGTTGAAATTGTTTATTTTTATTCAATTGTAATTTCCAATGCTACTCTATATAAAATCAACTAATGTTTTTCTTGATAAACTAACTTAAAACCTTCGTAATTATTTATTTTGATTTTATGTTTTCCTCCATTTTTCCCTTCTCTATTATTTTCAATCCCCAATCTGTTAACTCTTTTCTCAGCTCATTGACATCTTTTCTTCTCTCAGTTTTGCTCAGATGTAATTGAATAGTGAGAATCACCAATGCGATTTCTCTCTGAACTTCTATCTGTTCAGAAGTTTCCTATAAATCATTCATACATTCTTTAATAAAGTCCCTCATTTTACTCCTGAGCTCTTTCACCCTCTCCACATTATTCTTCGATAGAGCATAAGCATACTATAGCTCATAATTGATTTGCATCAGCTTATGAAAGTGCCTTGAGTATAATTGAATCCCTGGAACAAAAGTTTTCACTTTCATGCACTAACTTATGACGTTGCACACATCCAACATGATCTCCTATTTTTATTTTGTATTTGATGCCTCTGGTTTGATTGAACTTTTCTTTGTAAAATAGTAATAGTTAATTGTTTAAAACATGGATTAGATGAGCCTGCGGATGTTTTATTTCATAGCACTGTTTTGTAATCTTTAATGCTATTTCTATTATTTTGTTTTCGTGCAGTCGGTTCTTTTCGATTCTTGTGTGCATTTCTTGATGAAGTTTTACATCTTCTCGTACTATTGGCTGACCAATTACTTATGCTGAAAAATCGATTTTTCAAGCATCTCGACTCCTTTTTAGAAATACCCATGTTGCACCATGTACTTTCCAAAATTCTTAAATAAAAGTGATTCGCACTTTATTTTCTCATAACCATTTGGCATTTGCTTCACAATTCTTTCAAATGCTTCAAGATATAAAGCATTAATAGCCTCTGAGTCAGGCTTATCCTTCGACATTTCCCTGGATATTAAATAAATGTATGTTTATAATTCGATAAATTCATGGTCTTTGTACAGCTTTGTCAAAGATTAGTTTTTTCGTAGCTCCTCACTTGAAAACTACTTTCGATATAATATGGACATAAAATATTTAATTGCCGATGTGCGTTCACTTGGGGATAATGGACACGAGATAATTTCTTTGACTATCCGATCAAATTTTTTTTTTATTTCTTCTTCCGATGATTATTTTATACTGTTTAAGTAATTGAATAGAGTTTGCAGACGAGTGACCTCGACGTTTTT
>ERZ724508.1837-NODE-1837-length-11848-cov-5.130332_pt1 | contig 11848 bp, 19 predicted proteins | sample MGYA00376041_ERZ724508 | MGnify/ENA primary metagenome ERZ724508 (study PRJEB28724, sample SAMN07190887) | wastewater metagenome | isolation source: effluent of sewage treatment plant in Hong Hong | place: USA: Christiansburg, Virginia | collected 2016-03-01 ... | reverse complement strand
TGAACATGTTGATATATTATAGCAGCGATTCCTGCCCCCAATTAAATTTAAAGCCTCTGCTTCCCGTTGAGTGTTGGTCCCCATTAATTGTATTCTTCTTCCCTTGTAGCCCTTCGCTTCTATCCAAAAGACCAACCTATCGAATTTCTGACTGGAAAAAATCCAAAATAATTGAATCGGTGTTTTCCTGATAGCATAGATCAGAAACCTTTTTTGAAGAATTCAACCGACTATTAATCTTCAAAATCAGCATGAGATTGGGGTTGCATTCAGTCTCAAAAAGAAGAAGATCAGTTACTCTTAAGGGCCGAGAGCCTAGCTACCCGACATGCCATCCACTCACACAGCAATGATGCCCTGGATTGAGTGCCTCCCGGTACAATTCTCACAGGGTCTCTGCAAATGAAGTGTTGCAGGAGTCGCCATTGCATGAGGGTTGTTCGAACAGGTTGGATGGTGGCACAATGCACTAGAAAGCACAGGTGGTTATGACACTCGACTGCGGTGATACTGCTTTCTTTGGCCGGATTTCTGGGTGATGCGAGTATCAGATTGGATTTCCTCTTACACAGCGTTCTCTTATTGCTGCTTCTCCATTTCTAAATCTTTTTGTTGCAAGTCACTAGCCTTATCCGTGGTACTAGGAAGCGACTGTTCGGTTGCTCTCCATTCCAACTTCTTCCATACAAAACAAAAGAACAGGCCAATGCCAAGCAGCAGTAACCCCAGCAACGTGCCAAATACGATAGTGAGTGCGATAAACACCTTCTCCCTCACGACTGTCACTCCTGGCACGTTAGAAGTCGTCAGCTGCTTCTGGTCGCAATCGACATTGAGCACAACCGCAGAGAAATCAAATAAACCACGACCATTGATGAGAACGGTAAGCTCGGCCGGGTTATATCTGATATCGCCAGTATTGAGATAGGCAGCTTCGATTCCGAAGATGTATTTGAGATTGTTGCGTCGCTCGAAGTAGAAGGGTGTGCTTTTATTGTTGACTTTGCTAATGGCAGTGACGTAACTTCCTTGGCACGTCAACCTATCATCGGGGAGTTAGTTGAGCAGGATCAATTCTATGAGCACCCAGCCGCCGTCAGTGAAATTACTCTTCGAGTAGATCGTATAGTTGGTGCTGTTGCGAGACGCGTAGTAGAAGATATCGGTGGTGAGGTTGACGTTGCTAAAGCCGATACAAAAGGCTGAGAGTGCTACTCCTTGGTCGTATGCTATCTTCTTGACGCTGGTTACGGTGCGAGAGTTTTCAATTTGTGTGATGTTTATCCTGATGGTCTCCATAAACGGTAGCTCTTTCAGCACAGCGTACTGCACCGTTACCTGGTAAATTAGCGCGGTTGTTCCAATCCCGCGCACTGACACGTTCAGCGAGATCATTTCGTAGTCGCCGAAGCTACTAATGTTGTACTGCATGCTCAGGGAGAAGATTGTATTGTAGCTAAGCTCGTTGAGCGTCAGCAACACGACGGGGTCACTGATCCGCGGAATTCGTTGGGAGCTTATCTCTTGGCTACCGGCTACCGTGATCGTACCGGTGTAGAAGTTGCTCGTATTGACTTGACTTAGAACGACTGCAGCCAGCCAAGACAACACCGTAAGAAGTAATTTCATTATTGAGTATAAATTGTGTTGTAGCTAGCACGCAAAAATGGTATCAAAGTGGCGCCTCCGCGCTAGAGAGATAAATAAATGGGTTTCCTCACATCTGGTTATTTGTCACTAGCCATACACCGCCTGTATTAGATTCTGCCTAATTCACCCGAAATCGGCTGTGTAGTAAAGACCCACCGTTATCATAATTGCAGCCGACGCGTATAAAATTAGAATTAATATTCATCGATCTGAGACTCTAGAGTGAGACGGCGGGCGTTGCTGGTTCGCAAATGAAATGAGACGACCATTCCTCGTCTATATCGGCTCATGGTTGGAAGAGGTGTTGTGCTCGCTGGTAGGTTGCATCCCTGAGAAGGCCCCAACTCGATCCTCGGAGTATTCCCGACGTTGGCGGGTTAACAGCTGAATGTTTTCCTGCATTTCGGAAATCACTTCTTCGTATTACTGCACCATCCCACGCACTTACTTGTCTTTGTCTGCGAGTTTACGTCTTAACTGCGAGATTTCGCCATCTCGTTTGCGTAACTCATTCCGGTTGAAGCTAATATCGATATCAGATGCAGTCTGACGAACCTCCACGCCCTCCGGTTACTGCGTCAGCTTTGTAAGGAGCAACACCAATAGCTCCAGGTTTTGGACAGTAGAAGATGTCGTGTTAGGATGAGCCATCAAACCAATCAAAGCCTCGATGTACTTATTCAACCGGTTGGGGTTTGTAAGCAGCGCGGGAAGCACATCACGAGGCTAAGAATCAATCATCAACACCGAGCTCACAGTACCAATCGGCCTTGGCCGCTCTACCTGCCTATTATTTAGGGCAATGACCCTCGAAGTACTATCTGGAAGGTAACGAATCCGCTATGACAGACGTTATACTTGACTCTCCACCAAAACGCTTCGTTGCGACTGTAGGGGTGTCTACTTAGTATTGATGGGTGCTCCCACTTCCTCATTCTTTTTAGTTGGTGACCTAATGTCAATCTGCAGTTGTTGGCTAAGCCTCATGCTCTTTTGGCGATCATCCGAATTGGGGAGTTCCACTGCCTCCGACAAGCTCCCAATCCATTCGTCCTTTTCCTCCTTCTTCACTCTCGAAGCAACTTGTGATACCTTCAGTCGCTCTGTTGTGTCGAATAACTCGGGTAAATCGTCAATGGCACGGTTCACCGATCGATAGGGTTGCTTTTTCATGCGAACTATAACAATGACTGAATAATCATGCGGGACGACTGAATCGGCTCAAAGAATGCCTTGCTGATTGATAGAGGCTACTGGCCTTTCGGATGCAGTCGTGCTCTTCCTCATTTTAGTAACTGGTACGGTACTGTGCTGGGAGCTGGTCGTTGAGGCGTCTTCGGAACAGTCTGCGTTCGACTGCAGCAGTTACCCTTTCAATAATTGTTGGTAAAAGCTGACGAACTTTTCTGTCGACAAGTTTGTCGATTTATGCGTTCTGACGACTTTCTGAGCTCTTGCTGCGATAGGAACGATAGCTGCGACGTGGCTGTTGTTCGACCATAGCCATATACTTGTCTATGCTGGACAGAGTTATGCGCTCTACAGCCTCTTTAGCAAGGTGGTTGATCATTTCCTCCTCTTCAGCTACCAACCTGTTAGCAACTCGCAGGGATATGGCTTCGCTGTTTAGTCGAACAAGGTCCTCGGTCATTTCTTCTTCCATTTTCAAGACTGTAGCTGCTGCTCGACGCGATAGCATCTCCAAATTGCTTCCTACAAGGTCGGAAATGAGTTGCTATTCTTCTTTCAGCAAAAGTGCTTGCAATCGACTTGACAGCATTCTTGAATTGTCTTGAACAGCACTAAGGATAATGTGCTGGTCGGCATGCTTTTCCCGTGGGGACAGCTACTCGATCACCTCAAAAGAATCGTCGGGTCCACAGCATGCTGCCACTTGCTTTGAGGGTTCACACTCCTTGATGACAACCTTCGGGAACCTCTTACTGTTAGCGTGAATCAGCTTAAACACCTCCAAATCTTCCTGGTTGGACAGAGTAATTTCGTCACCTTCCTCGTCTGCATACGTGAGCTCGAAGTGCTTGGGAAGTCCGCCAAAAGCTCCACCGATAAACAGCAGCAACCCCCTGTAGTCGGTGAGGTTATTACAGAGGTGAATTTGCTTGCGGTAGACGAGCTTGCAGATCATCCCAATATAATTAACGCGACGATAGGCAACCGGGGTTTAACAGGTGTCACCGGCACAATAAAATATGGAAGCTGCGGGTCGCTAAAATATGGTTCCTCTTTTGAAAAGCAATTGATCGAATGATTAGTGTCCGTCCTCGCCCATACCAATGTGGAATAATGGTTATATGAGTAGGGCAGGAAATTCAAACGTACTGGTACGCCCTGCCGATCAACCTCCCCGCAATAATAACATCCCAGCCGAAAGGTCGAAGAACACAATTATGGAACCTGTGACAGCTCCCGTGAAGAGCTACGCGCTGGACGACGATTACGAACCACCTAAAAATTCCGGGTATGCAAAGATGGCAGCGCTTGCTCGCAAACAATACCTCAACCCGCTGGCGCGATTGGACTACGAGGAACGTGAGATGGAGGTTTACACCAAGCTTACTAAACAGTCTCAGCAAACAATGCTCAAGAAGATGAAGGCACGCAATCAATTGGCAGAATTCCAAGACTAAATTGACGAAGACCGCTAAATCGATGATCTTGTGCAGTTCAAGTTCGGTAGAACAGTTAAGCCCAACCAGCAAATGACCTACTATGATAAGGAGGAAGAGCAGGAACAGAAACCACAGTCATCGCCTGAGAGGGAGGAACCACAGCCACCAATTCAGGATTCCAGGGTGCTTGCGCGTCGGTTGCCAGAGGTACTTCCCCCTCCAACACCACCACAGTTTTCCCAACAGCCACCCCAACCACCCAAGCTATAACACAAACTATCATCTGAACTCAGACAGTCACAGCATCAAAATGTAGACCCAAGACCACTGCAACAGTCTCAGATCCAGCCCTCGATGCAACAATCACAGATGCCTCAACCACTGAAGATGCTGTACTGTGCTTCATGCGAGTCATTCCTGACTGAAAAGCAAGCCGAACAGCACAAATCATGCATGTTCGACTACTCATAGAACGTCTTCGAGAAAAAATAGCAGATCATTGCTAAGCTTGAAAAAATATTTCGAAATTTGGGGTAGCTACCTCCGACTACTCTCGCTAAACGCTTTCGGGAAATACTCGTAGAAGTTACCTATATCGATGACATTCGTCGCATCGATGAGCTTGCCAAAGAGCTCAGTCAGTTGCAATGCACAACAGAGTTGGAGACACTGCTCCAACGCCGGGCAGGAATCTGCCTGCAAGAAAAACTGCAGCTTCGAACTTACATCGGTCCGCGATTGGGAATATTCAAGAAGGCGAACTGACACTGTCTATGGGTATTTTGTCACTTCTTGCCGAGGTCATTCAGGAGTTGCGAGCCCTGTGGACTCTTGCGGATTTCTTCGAGAGTTGGTGCCCTGCCGTGTTCCTTCTTGAACTCTTCCTGCCAGAGCTTAAACAGTGAGGTCGCTCGCTTGAGAGTAGCGGATTTTTCTACTACCTTAGGATTAACCACATTCCGGATGGGTGCTGGTGCAGGTGGCTCGTACGGTTCGTTGAGGATGTTGTCGTACTCCACGAAGTACTTTTGAGTTGCTTCGCTCACAGGTTTTCTTTGTTCAGAGAACAACGTAGAAATAAGATAGTTCTTCTTGATGGTATTATTCTCCTTCGTAAAGACATTGAGGCGCTGTTCGTTGGATTCAGTGATAGGCCACAACCCAACCCCACCTTCACCGAGTGCGCCTGTTAGTTTATTATGGAGTACCTCTGCCACGAAAAAGCCACAGTGAATCACACCGAACTGTTGCTTCAGGAATGAACTGTCCCTTCCGTCAATATCACCAACTTAAAACGTGACGGATTGGCTGCTATCAGGTAAATATTGCTTCTGAATTTGTTGTGACTTCTCAATGCACTTCCTGTGAACATCCACGGCTAGGACAGTTGGTCGCCAACCCTTCAACTTGGCAAGCATCCACAATGCCAACGATAGGTAACCGTGTCCACAACCAACATCAAGAATCTTTAACTCTGCAGATCCTGAAGCCGGTCGCAAATGTTAGTCGATGGACTGCAGCGTCAGAGCATGAGTGAAGGCATCCGTCATGTTCTCCTTGTTCGATATTGCACTAGGCTTGTTATTGTAGCAGAGGGGATCGTCCGTAAACCACTTTCTGTCGAGTTGCATAAGTGTCTTCACTACGGCTTCGGACCTAGCAACACCATTCTTCTTCAGAGCACCCACAAGCTCCTTTTGGTTGTTGGCCTTGATCTGAGCACCCATGGAGATGCTGGCTAGCAATGCCGGCGACACACCCGAATAGACGTTTATGCTGTAAGAGATTCTGTTGAGGAGCATCTCGATAATAAATTCCCGAGGGGTCCTCGGTTGTCACGGAGCCGGTATAGCTTAGTGGTAGAGCATTCGCCTTGTAAGTGAAAGGCCGTGGGTTCAATCCCCACTATCGGCTGTTTTTTTGCTGAAAGCCTGTCGGTACGCTAAGCTATTGTATTAATTACGATGTACCCTTCATTGGACACAGAGAGTCCCTATAGCCAACCCGCCAAGGAACCCAAAGCCCAGCAACCTCCCAAACCCATGAGAAACTTCTATAGCAAGGAGTATGGCAACACGTTTATGTAGAATTGAGCAGGCTATCCTCGACATTACCAAGAAATTCCCACAGATGTCAATGGTAAAGCCGTTTCTAAGCGCCTACGAGGCACAGTTGACGATCTCAGCCAAGAGCACTCAGCTTCCCTTAAAGATGTACTGTTGCCGATAGCTTTAGTGTGTTCATGCAGAAATATCCCGAGGATCGACCGCTCATCTACGTGGGAAAGCCAGTTGGCCATCAACTTGTCGATGAGTTCACAGGAGAGGTGCGCTACGAACAATTGATGAAGTGGACCACAAAGAGTTCTGTGGTGGAACTGTTGGTCAAAGTACAGCAAGCTCTCAACATCAACCTGACTGAGGATAAGTTTACCCTATACCTCAACGACTACCGCAACAAATTGGACAAATACACACGGGAAATAGGGCAGCTCGCTCAGAAAGCAATACCGTCAAACCCGCCTGATAATTTCATTGCGTCACTGGAGATTCCACAACCTCCAGCACTCGACTTCACTGAGGTGATGCGCCAGAAACAGTTCCAAGAACAGCTACAAAATAGTTGTGATAGCAACAATGCTATATACCAGACTCTCTTGGTCGACTACCGCGAGAATGAGTCCAAGGCACAGTACGTGAGCGAGCGCTTTGGGAAGGGGCGAATCCTCAAGGAAATGTAAGCTGCAGTGGATTCGAGCGAACCCGATCCAAGTGTGGGCAGTGTGTAAAACCAGCTGAACGATTTCTTCGTCAAGCGTAAGAACTACCATAGAATGGAAATTCTCAAGCAAAAGTATCTGGAGAGCTGATGCCTTTATTGGTGGGAACAGTTGGTCATTAATTTTTATTATGCTGAGGAAGGTGTCAGTGGAAGGGCAAATTGGGCGCAAACAGCAAAGGGAAGTAAGGTTTTCGGAGAGGGTTGCACCACCCCGACCAACATCCTCGGCGCGGGTGTCACAGGAGAAGACGCATTATACGCCCCAGCAGGGCCGATCTCCAGGGCAACTCAGTAACAAAAAATCGCCTATGTTGAGGCTTAGGGAGATGTCCAGGTCCACGAAGATGCATTATTCTGGCATGGTGTTGAAATTGGATGATCGGAATACAACCAAAAGACGAGCAGTGGACCTCGGTAATAGCAACGTCAGTGCCTAATCAAAATCGTTTTAGCGGGCAACAAAGGCTGGAGAGTCCGATGTCAACTTGGTCGAATCAATGGTAAAGCAACCCGAAGTGACGAACTAATCGAGTGAGCGCCTGAAATTGCAGAACGAGTCGGCCGAGACCGATGAGTAGCAGAGACAAATACATCGCAAGCAAGAGGAGATGGAGCTGATAAAGGAAATGCACGCTCAAGAGAAAAAGCGTCTCACAGATGAGTTGTAATACATGAACTTGGACCGAAGGCAACTTGCGAAGAGGAACAAATAACTGTAAACAAGGCAACGGGAGCTTGACAACGCTGTAAATCGATTACAAAGAGAAATAACTTACTACCAATCGCATTACTCCCGCAACACTGTCTCTGTGACATAAGGTACAATAGAATCGGGACTTCCCAGCTAATAGCTTCCTTCAGCGGATGACTGCCACAAAGTGAAAGAAGACTTATAGCGACTCACCAAAAAACTCCAGCATACAGAACACCTCAATATTAAATACGAAGCCATGGTGTGCGACTTGCACCTCTAACGACGCTTTCTTCGGGAACAGTTAGAGCTGACCGGCCACAACCGAAATCCTTAATTCCTGCGGGCCTAGCAAAAGCTGCTGCGTTCGCAAGCCCACCGAAAAAAGCTGTTGTGATTTGAGTGTTACGTCGGTACTTCTGCTGTTGTTATTTATATTTGAAACTTCCATGAGCAAGCCAGGTGAAAAGAAGAAGGTACTGAACGCTCCCAAGACCGTAATCAAGGCACAACAAGCTAAGCTATCCGAGGACATGGTACCAACTTCCCCTAACCTTAGTAAAACTAGATCAAGGACGCCTTCGACTTCTATGACTCCGAACGGAAGGGACTAATCAGCCGCAATAACCTCCGCAGCATTCTCGGCAACTTTGCCTTCTCCAAGATGAATGGTAAGGAAATTGAAGAGGAGATAAACCGCAGTGGCAGCAACGCCAGCAAGGATACCTTCACCCTCGCCGAGACTAAGGAAATGATCACTGAAAAATGGTTTGCAGGGAAAGGACGTGAGGCAGAAGCTGAAGAAATGTTCCAGCTGTTCGACCGCAAGGAGAAGAACCTGGTGGGCCTCAACGAAATCAAGAGCATCTTTAACCAATACCTGGACATCGTGATCAGCGATGCGGATATCATGGAGTTCATTGATGAAGCCGACACCGACAAGGACGGCTACCTCAGTAAGGAGGAGTTCTTCACCAAGCTCGGTTATATCTGACCTACATACCAATACACATACGAACAGTATCAGAATCTTGCTTTTTTGGTGTTTTTGCGCTTCTTATGGGCTGTCTTGCTGATGCGCTTAGTCGCTCGCTTGTCCTTTTTAAGACGAGAGTCGACGTATTTGACACTGCGACCACCCTTTCCACCGACACCTTTCCAGGCCTTTCCTACAATGTACTTCTTGGTGTCTTTGTTATCTGACAACTCCCTTTGGTAAAGCTTGTTGACCTCCTTCATCTTGTGGTACTCGTCGATACCGTCCTGGTCAAGCACCTTTTGGGCACGTTGTGAAACCTTCTTCATCTTTCGGTTCAGCTTCATGCGCTTGCGGATCTTTGCTTCGAGAACCTTCTTGGGCGCTCGGGCATTGATAGCTAGCAGTCTGTTCTTTTCCCGTAAGTACTCCTCCTTGGTGATAGGCATGCTCTTGTAGTTATGCTTCTTCTCATCATCAGTAAACCAGCTTGGAAGCTCGTCGTGATCCTCGAATGTGTAGCGGCTGTAGCTAGCATCCAGAATTTCTTCGCGGGTGCGATTACGTAGCATCTTCTTAGCGACTGCCAGTGTTTCAGCCAAACTGTCAATATCGTAGTCCTCCATCTTCTTAGCTGGTACCAACTCAATTTCGCTTTCCCTCTTATCGGCAGTGCTGGCAACTTTGTCCTCCTTTCTCTTTTTGCGACTAAGCATTTTTCTGCGTCGCTCCATATCAGACAGCGGCTTGTGGATGATATAGGCGTCGTCATCTTCACGCTCTCCTGGCACTCGTTCATTGGGGTCAACCTCGATATCAACGTTGCGATCGTTCTCTTCATCCGATATGTAGATGTCTGACTCATTATCGCCAGTGAGTGGGTTACTGAACTTCAGCTCGGTGTCGATGTATTTGGCCTTAGATGTGCGCAGCTTATTCTGCATTAGCTGTTCGGCCAGCTGCTCCTTAGTGTTGATCCTTCCTGCTCGAAGTTTATTTTCGCTGACTTCAGCATTCAACGGCTTCTTCTTCTTCTCGGCACGGACTTTCTCGATCTGCTTGGTCTTATGTTGGATGCGTTCCTTGCGTTGCTCGTACATCTCTTCTAAATCTTCCTCTAGAAGCTGCTTATCTTTCCAACTCATCTTTGGTTTGGAAATATCCTTCTCGTCCTCCGAAACTTCCTCATAACCCAACTCCTCCAAGTCGTTATTCTGAAGGACTTTATCTAAACCCTCACCGAACTCTTCATCATGTTGGTGTTCGTTTCCAATGACACCCTTACTCAGCAAAAGCTGATCATCTTCTCTCTCCTTATCTTTCCGAAGGGACTTCATTTCCCTTCGTTGTTCCTGTATTAACTCTCTTTCGAGTTCTTCATCTGAGCCGACCTCCTTGCTAGCCTTTGATTTCTTAGCCTGTTTGGGTGCTTTCTTATCGAGCACCTGTCTTATCTTGGCTCGCCATTTGAGCAGCACCGAAACATCTCCCTTACCGAGAACCTTCAAATCGTTCATGAGTTCCTCGTAGAAAGGTGGAGGCTTCACCAAACTAACATACTTCTCTTTCTCCTCTTCGGTGATCAGCATCTTATTGTACTCCTTGAAGATAGGGAAAGGGTTGTCAGCTAGGATGAACGGTTCGAATGTTACTTATTTATAGAGATGCTGTGGCGCATCGTCGTCGTATCCTCCTCGACTTCGGTTGTTCTCCATCAGTTTGTCCATGCTGGTGATTTACTTGTTGCGCTGCTCCATCTGATGGTCAGCTTCAGTGTCCTTAAACACTAAGGTTGGATCAAACAGCTTCTCGTCAATGAAAGTCGGTGCAAGATAGCCTTCACACACAACGAACGTTTCGGCAGACTGATTTCGACTGGCCATTGGCTTCGTAACAACCACCTTATTGAAGAACTTGTTGAGCACCCACTTCAGTGAGTTGAAATCAGTAGAGCGGAACACTTTTGTGACAAAGTAACCACCCTCCCTCAAAAATGAAGAAGCAAGTTTCAGAGCACTCAGCACCAGCTCATTTTGAGTCAGTGCGTCTTTGCTCCAGTTAGCACCCACGTTGGGAGCACCGTCATTCAAGAACACATCAGCCTTTTGCCCTTGCAGTTCTTTTTTGAGGAGATCCACGCACTTTTGGGTGGTGATATCTTCTTGAAATGTCTTCACCCCGGGAATACGTGGGATGGGATCCAGATCGATACCGATTTTGGTAGTGCCCAGCGGCATGAAGCGCTCAGCTACTTGGAGCCAGCCTCCTGGAGCTGCACAAAGATCCACCAACACTCGGCAATTACTCAGGAAGCGATGCTTGGAGTTTAGTTGAATAAGTTTGAAGGCGGCACGCGAACGGTAGCCCTGCTCCTTTGCCATGTTGTAGTACTTGTCGAGACGCTCCTTTGACTTTGTCTTCCGAACCATCTGGCAGTGTTGAAATTATAATTAAGGTTGGCAGCCTAAACAACGGTTATATTGCGCGAGCATGGGTCAGCGGTATTCACGGTCATCAATGCGGTTGTCGCGGTTGTTATCGCGGCTATTGCGATTGTTGTCACGTGATTCGCGGTTGTTGTCACGGGTGTCTCGGTTAGTGTCACGACCACCCTTATTGTCGCGGTTTTCTTTCGCGTCCCGATTGTCCTTATTGGTATTCTTGTTACGGTTGCGCCTTGGTCTATCGCGATTGTAATCTTGGTTGACGAGCTCATTTTTGTAGCTTTGGTATCCGATGTGCTTCTTAGTCAAGGCACTCTTGCTGAGTTCGATGGTTATCATTGGGTTCATCCTCTTTATTGTCTTGGGCTTGAGATCCTTACGGCGAGGCTCCCACGATTCCTTGATTTGAATTGATCCGGGAATGTTTATTCTCTCCAAATTCTTGACAAGTTTGGCAACTTATTATGCCACGGCAAATGCCGAAGAGATGCAAAAGTTGGCTGCTTTCAGCGAAATGAATTTGTGGTCCTTCAACAACTTCTCAGCTTGCCTAACGTAACCTTCGATGCGATCTTCCTTTACGATGATCCAGTTTGCGTAGGGTTCACCGAAGTCAACATCCTAGCTGATATCGTAATCCTGCAGCTCGCGCTGCCGTTCTTATCTTCGTTTATCT
>ERZ724508.1835-NODE-1835-length-11862-cov-4.858982_pt1 | contig 11862 bp, 10 predicted proteins | sample MGYA00376041_ERZ724508 | MGnify/ENA primary metagenome ERZ724508 (study PRJEB28724, sample SAMN07190887) | wastewater metagenome | isolation source: effluent of sewage treatment plant in Hong Hong | place: USA: Christiansburg, Virginia | collected 2016-03-01 ... | reverse complement strand
TTAATTCATATGGAAAAATATTACTCTATCATATACAGGGATTATTAAATCAAAATAAGTCTTAAAATTCTTCTGCGACTCTTGATAATAAGGAATTTTTAAGATTTTTTATATCGGTGTTCTTATTCGAACTTGAATTATAAAAACTATTCATGACTCCCTCTTCACTACCGAAAAGATTGTTAATTTAACTCTCGATTTATATTGACATTGTCATGAATCTTTGTCCAGTCATTGAAGTTTTCATGATGTTTTGTGTATTGAGTCGATTGTTTGGTGTCTAGTATACGTTTTTTGGCGATTTTACGTTTGTTTTTTAGGGGGATATTGTGTTAGGGGAGACAGGAGTTTTTTAATTCCATACATTTTATTCAGGAAATGGTGAAGATAGTGATTGTTTTAAAAGTTGTGGTGTCTTAAGCTCCGCAAGTTACTTAATTTTTTTACTTTCCAATTTTTATTTTAAACTATTCATAGATCCAATAGTTTCTAACACAGAATTTTATTTATGTCCTGTACTCTTTTGTAAATTTTTTAATTAATTATCTTATTTTGTATTTCTTAAAAGAGGGATAGTTTTTGTTGTTCCATTTAGATAATATTATTAAGTTTTTGTATTCGTATGTGCTTCAGCGGTTTTGATAGAATTTTGTCTAATATAGGGTTTAGGTTTTAGTTTTGGATCTGAAGCAAGTTTTAGATTGTCAATATGGGCGATTAATGTTGAAAATGTTTTATTGGTACCTAGGTCAATTGTGGGAAAAAGCTTTTTTATTAAATTCTTTAGATCAAATACACATGACAGTTAACATTCAAATTATGTTGATTTTTTTATTGGGTGGAGAGGTTTTGAGCATCGACGATCAGGATGTATCCATATTTATATTTTTATTTGTTAGCCATAGGTTAATTTTAACATTGGAAATGTTATAGAAAAGTAGCCATAGTTTTTGCATAACTATCTTGTACTCTTTAGAAGATGTTCAATGTAGAGTAGTTTTTCTTTATAACATAACTTCTTTAATAATGATTTTGCCTAAAAATGCATCGACTACAGATGTGAGCTCTGTTTATTCTTATGTTTCAATGGTGAAAATCTTACTTTTTTCTATTATTTCCCAAATTCTACAATTTTAGGGGTTCTTCCTAAAGTTTTTGTATTATTGTTCTGAAATATTTCTTCCTCGTTATAGCTTGGAGAGAGTCGGTCATAAGGATTAGATGATAGACTCTTCAGTCTTTTTTTGGAACTGCTCGCTTTGTGAATAAAAGTTGTAGTCTTATTTCTGGGGCTTTCAAAATCCCACATCTATTATTATTATTATTAACGCATAGAACTAATTCATTTTGAAACCAAGCTCAAAGAAAGGCAAGTAATTGAGTAAAGAAAGGTTAGATGTTAAAAATTATAGAAATTCAATGAATATCCAGTTAAATAAATTTTATTCATTTAGTTGATAATCCCATTCAAACGTATAATTAATTGTTAGGATAAAATAAAAAAGGTACTATATTTTAATCAAATTTATTTATTATATCAAAAAAAAGATTTATTATTTTTAATTTCTGATCATCAGTCATTACTTTTATTATTATTTTCTCATATCTTTGTATGGAGTTCCCTAAAATTAAGGTAGCAAACCCAGTCGCTGAATTAGACGGTGATGAGATGACCAGAATTATATGGAAAGCTATTAAGGATTAACTAATCCTACCTTTCCTTGATCTCCAAATAAAATATTTCGATCTTGGTATTGAACATAGAGATGCTACTAATGATCAAGTTACTATCGATGCTGCAAATGCTATAAAATAATGTAAGGTAGGTATTAAATGTGCTACTATTACCCCAGATGAGGCTAGAGTTAAGGAATTTAAATTAAAGCAAATGTGGAAAAGTCCCAATGGTACAATTAGAAATATATTGAATGGAACTGTTTTTAGAGAGCCTATCATGATTAAAAATATTCCTAGACTTATCCCAGGATGGAAAAAACCTATTATTATTGGTCGTCATGCTTTTGGAGATCAGTACAAAGCTACAGATTTTGTAGTTAATAAACCTGGAAAATTCTAAATTACTTTCAAGGGAGATGATGGAACTTAATAAAAAATGGAAGTCTATCATTATGAGGGTACTGGAGGTGTCGGTATGGGTATGTACAATACTGATGAAAGTATCGAATGCTTTGCTCATAGTTGCTTCAAATTTGCTTTACAAAGAGAATATCCTTTATATTTAACAACTAAGAACACCATATTAAAAAAATATGATGGTCGATTCAAAGATATTTTCCAAAGAATATACGAATAGACCTATCAGAAATAATTCGAAGCAAAAAAATTATGGTATGAGCACCGATTAATTGATGATATGGTGGCTTATATGATTAAATCTGATGGAGGCTATGTTTGGGCTTGTAAGAATTATGATGGTGATGTTCAATCTGATTGTCTTGCTCAGGGTACATATTTGTAATATTCTAGGTTATGGCTCTCTTGGATTAATGACATCAGTCCTAGTTGCTCCTGATGGATCTGTTGAGGCTGAAGCTGCCCATGGAACAGTTACTAGACATTATAGAATGCATCAGCAAGGAAAAGAGACTTCAACTAACTCCATTGCAAGCATTTTTGCTTGGACAAGAGGATTATTACATAGAGCAAAACTCGACGAAAATAAAGAACTTCAGCATTTTGCTGAAACTCTTGAAAGATCAGTTATTGAGACTGTTGAAAATGGTTTCATGACAAAGGATTTGGCTATAACCGTCCTCGATACAATGAATGTCCCAAGATAAAAATATTGCAACACCCTAGAATTCATCCAAAAATGCGCAGAACAATTACGCGCTAATATCCAGCCAGCCAAAAAATAATGATTATCATTAAAAAAATCTTGAACGAGTTAAAAATATAAAAGAGAATATATAACATAATTAATATTTCCAACCTAATATCTAGATTAAGATAATTTTATATTATTCCCAATCTTATAAATTAATAATAAGGTAAAAAATGATAACAGAGGAGAAATCTGATTTAGAAAAATATTTTCTCCTAAAAAAAGACTTAGAGTTGCCAGTTAAAGTCCGATTGTATTTCTTGATTTTCGAGAATGCAATTGATCATACTAAAGCTCCACGGACAATCGAGTAAAAAAAGGGTTTCTCTAAGGCCTTACTTAATGCATTTTCTAATATGTCTCATAATGAAAAAGGATTCTATTTATTAAATGTGATAAATTATGTGACTGAGCAATTGGATAGGCAGTAGAAGTAAAAAACAAAATCGGATAGCAAGGTAGAATATGATTAGATTCGAAATATATAAACTACTTGCTAGATGCTCTTGACTGCGTTAAAGATAAATTATTGGTCGACTGTAAATATGAAACTAGATAAAATAAAGAAGATGTTGAGTATCACGAACAAGAAAAAAAGTTTTTCAATTGACATGAAGAATTATTTTGTTAGGAGGTCCAATAAATACAAGTCATCTATTGTGTTATAGGCTATTACATAATAGATAAATAACTAAGGTAAAAAATATATTTTTTCATTTTCTCAGCAAGTTGTAGGAAAAATTTATTAAGAAATGATAAAATGTATGCTAAATTGTCAACACTAGAAAATATTGTCTTTTTTATCATAGGAGTAGGATGAGGAAAAAGATAGCCATAAATCAAATGAGAAAGCTCTTGTCTTTCTAAGTTCTAAAAATATCAATGATTATCTAAGTTACAAATAGAGAGTATAGAAACAAATCATGCAAAATAAATTTTAATTTAAAAATATTTTTGGAGAGGATCATTTAAAAATTGAGCAAAGTACTAAAATTGATAAGGTATTTCGAATGGAGAATATCTTTGGTGTAGATTCAAAATAATTAAAATAAAAATTCATCTACGCTCTAGCTTACAATAACAAATACATCATAAATTCCCAAATTTTATAAGAATTCTCAAAAAAATACAAAGCACTCTACTAAAAACTAAATATCAATGGCCGCCTATACGAATATATCTCAATTCGTTAAGAATCCCTATCTACCCAATAATAAATATTATTTGTAAAAGGAGTATAGAATATTATGGGTAGAAATTATATTTAATTTATACAAGTACGTGTTAGAACTATTAATGCTTGTCAATCTAAATTAATTATTTATATCAGTATTGGTTTGAATTCTTTTATTACGAAATAAGTTGTTAAGAAATTTATGATGGAGTTTAATGATATGATTTTTAGGAAACATCCTAAAGTTTAGAATGTTACCACATAGTTTACAGAGGAGAATTAGGAGAATGAGGAGGATGAAGGAAATGATGATTTTATGACTGTGAAAGGATCAGAATAGTTTGTCGAGTTTATTGAAGATGATGCAGAACTTAATATAGAATAAGGAGAAGATAAAAAATAAATAGATTTTAATTCACCAAAAAAGAATCAAGATAAACATAAAAAAGATATTTATGCTCATACAAAACAAATTTTATAACCTATCAATGAAGAAAGACTCCACAAATATATGACCCAACATTATTTATTTAAGGATTGGGTAAGGAGTAAGAATGGAGGTGTTATTTGTACAAATCAAGATGCTATTAATGGTCAAAAGAAACTTTTCAAGTAAGCCATTACAAAAATGGGGAAAAATATTCTTAAAGGAGAAATTTTGAAGATGTCTCTTCCTATTCATATTTTTAGTAAATAGTCTCATCTTGAGTCTATTGCTCGTAATTTTAGTTTTGCACCCATATTTTTTGATAAGGTTGCTAATGGAGGAGATGCTGTTTAAAGAGTCAAATATGCATCATTGTTAGCAGTATCTGTAGGAACTCTTGGTATCAGTATGCAAAAGCCATTCAATCCAATCCTGGGCTAGACTTTACAGACAAGAATAGATGGTTGCCCAGTATATTTATAACAAATAAGTCATCACCCGTCAATAGGAGCATATTTATTTATAGGCAGAGGATTTAGAATTCATGGACAAATCGAACCAAAAGTAAACTTTGGTCTAAATAATGTAAAAGGGTTCAGTGATCGACCTAATTTTGTTTAATTTGATGATGGTACGAGTATTTAAATAATATTTGGGAAAATGGTGATAAAGGGTATGTTATTTGGTGACAGAGAGTTTAACTTTTAGGATAGAAGTAAAATATTTATTTATTTTTAGTATACGCATATGATAAAACTAATCATATTTTCTCTGAAATTCATTTTGGATCAAGAAAAAGAAGCCTTAAAAAGACGAATGACCCTACAGATTTCTTTTATGGATCAATTTATCAACTTAAGCCTGAATTTTTAGAAAAGTTTAATCAAGGATTTCCAAGAATTTATCCAGCAAAAGAATATATCATCAAATAATTAAGTACCTTTGAAGGAATTTGGAATGATTAAGTAAGATTTGATGATAAAGTCTATCTTAACTTTTTAAAGGATTTACCCTTTGAGCCTATTCAATAATAACATCCCCTTCCATCAAACTCATCATATCGGTCTGATCTCTACAAACTTATTCATGGTACATTAGATGAGGCTCAAAAATAAAAAGATAGATTAGAGTAGCTTCAAAGAAGAGATAAAAAATTAAGGTAAAAAATGGGAAATAAACATCATTCTTGATCTTTTATATTTAAAAAAAAAAAATAAGTACGATTGGATTTTGCTATAAAATAAATAAAAATATCAATAAAGTAATTAATTTAACATTTAAAGTATTAATTTTTTTAGAATTTTTTTCAATTGCTGACAAATAACTTGTTTTAGTCTTCCACTTCTACTTAAAAGCTCATGTCTCCTATTTTCATCTTCTAGATTGATTAGCCTATATCAAACTATTAATTACTTAAGAAATTTGTGTTCATACGAAATTATTAATCAACACTTCGGACAGAATCTCCTAGAGATCCCTTTAATCCGTGGTGATTTCGAATCGGTCCTTAAATTTATATAGAATTTTAAAGAACCCCTTGATTCCTAAGCATTTCTTCAAGTTTTTCTCCTGTCTACATGCCTCTGGAGATGTTATTTTGAGCATAAATACTAGGAGGTTTGATTAAGCTAGGTTTTGTCTAGGTCTATTGCTTTTTTTCATGAATTTTATTATTGATCTCATCAATCATTATTTTAGAATTTGAGCTTTATTTTAGTTCATCAGGGACTTATTTTATTGCCTCTAGAACAATAATTGGTTCTTCCATTTCAAAGGATTCATCATTCTCATTTTCATTGTCATTCTCAATCTCAATCTCATCCTCACATTCATGACTACCATTCATCGAATATTAGGAATCTCCTTATTACCGATCTGAGGCTGAGTTTAGTTTGAGTTAAAATTTGGGAATTTTTAGCAAATCTGCACCCTGAGCTGAAGATCTCCTAGTTTTTTTGGCTTTTCTTCGGTATCTGCTACTAAACTAATGAATTTCTTTGGCAATCTCAGCCAATCTCTCAATATCATTTTCAAGCTCGCACCCATCATTGGAGTAAGATAATAAAGTATTTTTAAGCCCTGAATAAGCAGAAATTTACTGCAGCATTTTTCAGAAACTTCTTATTAAGCATTATCATTATTTTTAAACTTCAAATCAGTAGCTTCTACAATTTTGTACAGAACAGTCATTTTGATTTATTTAATTTATTTCTTAAAATATTGATAAATGATTTTATTCAACTTTCTGATAGCTTTACGCATTTTAGAATAAAAATGATTTTTTACACAGTTGTCAGTCCTACAAATAAACCTACAAATACCTTCCAGGTAATTTCTGTGCAATAATAGCCCATTTATTACCAATTTCATCATGAAGTTTATACAAGTATTACTCCTCTTCAAGCGTCCATTAAGCTCTAAGGATAGTCGAGTCAAGATGATTATGATATCTAAACTAAACCAATAATAATACCTTTATCTACATTGTTTACCTGTACGATCAGGCATGTTATATTATTCACTCATCCTCTTTGCTATGGTACTCCACTTTGTTATCTGCATATCATCTCGTAAGAGCTTGAGTATTTTATCTTCTTAGGAAGTCCAGGGTTTTCTTTAAGGCATATATAAAATATTTATCTCATATTAACAATATAATGAATACAAATAACCTTGAACAAAATTCTAATTATTCAATTCTGAGATGATATAAAATAAATAATCGTGAAAATATGGATTAAAAACGACTATATTTTAGGAGATAGGATATGCGTACTTCTTAAAGAGAATTTAAAAAATAATTGAACTATTTTTACTAGTTTTAAACTATTGGATTTTTTTTTATTGGCAAATATCATCTTGTTTCTGAATTTAGTCTGAGTTCTTATTTTCTTATTTTTTTATGAAGGTTCATAAATTAAAGGAGTATCTAATTTCCTATACATTAAATAATCAGTTATAACCAGATATAATTTTTGCGTTTCTCATTTATAATAACAAATTTATTAAAAATTATACTATTTTGAGCTTAAGTAACTTAAAATCTAGTTGAAACTTCCTTTATTTTTTTATATCTATTTTTATTTCTTTCTGCTTTTTTTTCAAAGTAAATATAAATAATAATATTTTTCTTTGATAAGAAAATTGGATTATAGAAATAATTCGAGAATTAATAGCTATTATTCATTGATATTAGCTAGAATCAATCAAGGAGGTTCAAATTAAGCATTTTTATATTTAAAACAATAAAAATACAAATATTCTCAATACAAATCATTTCGCAATAAATTTAGTCATGAATTTTTGAGGCTGATAAGAGAAATTTTACATTTTCATTATAAAATCTGTTGTCTCTAATTTTAACTTATATTTTCTCAGCAATTGAATGACAATAACTTTAATTTCCGTCAACGCTAATTGCTTTCCCAAACAACTGCGAGGTCCTGCACTGAATGTAAGCCATGTAAAAGGTTTGGCTGTTTTTATTGTGTTTTCTTAAGATATCCATCTTTATGGTTTGAATTAGAGAGGATTTTAAAAGTTTTAACTATTGTAGTGGTTAGTAATAGAGCTAGTCATCAAAAGAGTTCCTTTTAATATTTTTAGATCTCCTAAATAATGATCCTATGTAGCCTCACGGATAAATATCCCATTAGCAGGTTGATACAGCCTCAAGCATTAATAAACAGTAGCTTCCAAGTAGATCATATCCTTAATTTTTTCATAAACAAGATCATCATCACTTTTAATAAACTTTTAAATTTCTTCTTAAAGCTTCCTTTTAACTTCTTCATTCATAATAATAAGGTAGATAACCATCATTGCAGAGTGTGATGTTGTATCTGTCCCTGCGATGTATAAAGAACTAAAATCAAACATTACCTTCGTTATGAATTATTATGTTCGTTATTACTCTTTTACTGATTAGTAGATTTTTTGAACGTAGTCTTATTTTGTTGATTTTCCTTATTTTATTTCATAAAATCGGTTTTTTATGAAATTTTTTGTGAATTATTTAAATTTCTATACTTAATGGGTTACTTTTCGATCTTTTGCTCGGAGATTCTTTTATGGGAAATCTTGGCCTAGGATAAATGAGACAGGATCAAGAGTTTGTTAACCTATATGCTAGATTAACTATCTCATATAACTTGAAACCTTTTTACCTTAGATCTATAAATTTTCAGCCTAAGTATTTCCTCCTCCAAAAAATAATTATATTATAGTTGCACCAGTCATCTGCTCAATAAGTTCTAGAATATAGACATCAAACTCCGTCCTACCATTAGCAGCTTGTGCAAGTTTTCGATTCACTATTTTGACTATAGTTCCTAGTTATTTATTAATATAATTAAAGTTTAGAAAAGAAGTAATAAATCTTCTTTTTTGTTTCCAGGCTTAGCCTTAAGTGAATGTTATGGCAGTTTTTGCAACCCTTTTTAATGGTTTGATAAACTACTGCTACTTAATGTAAGTAGGTGTACCATCGAGCAAATAAAACTGTTGTATAAGCTTAGGTGAGATTAATAAGACGACAATTTTTTATGCCAAATTACTTAAAATCACATCGTATTTCGTTCCCTAGTATTTCGCTAAGTAAAAAGCATCTTTATGTCTCTTTTAATCTTTTGCAGAGTCTAAAAGCATAGGAACTCCTCCAGGGACAAATGGATAAATATATGTTCGATAGTTTTTTTCTTTCAATTGATTTCTATAAAATTTGAACTCTTTGTAAGGCTTTATCCCAAATTTGTAAATCTTTAGCACTAGGTAAACTCCTAGAATAACTAACAGTACCTGTAACCACATATTTTGATATAAATATCTTTATAAAAATCATAGTTCAGCCTAAATTAAATGAATTAAAATTTGTTAATGTTACTTATATTCTACAAAATATAGATTATACCTTATATCAATAATGAATTTCGAAGTTCAAACATTTAATTTCTGTGTGTATACGGAAACATTTTAATTGACATATTCTCTCTCCACATCTTGGGCAGCTCGATCTTGATAAATTTCCACAAATTGAACAATATTTACGAGAGGGGTATCGAGGTTTACCCACTTTTATAGTACAAAAATTTGGTTATTTTTTTTATTATAATCCTTCTTCTTGGATAACTTTTCTTAAATTTAAATTTCTTTTTAATTGACATTATTTTTTGACTCGCTTTATGATCCTTTTCTCATTTTTCAATTTACGTGTTTTCCCATCTTATTAAAATACATCATGATCATCAAACTCCGCCATTTTATCAGGATCTTAAAAAAAATCATCTTATAAGTACATCAGTTTATCCTGAGTAACAGCTTTTCTTTGATTGGCATCAACTTTTCTCCTCGTATTAAAACGATTTGCTCTGTTCCCATGCCTAGTTCTCACAGCGTTGCTCATATGTATTTCAGTTTATAATTAGATAATTTTTATAATGATTGGATTATATTATAGAGAAATACGATGAATAAACTGATATTGGGCATACTTCTCATATTAATGATGTTTGGACATAACTACGTACTTAATCAGCCTCAAGTCCTCCAAGCTTAATTTCAATAAATTCATTCAGCTTCAGTACCTAAGTTTAATTTACTATATTCTATTCCAAGTTTTGTTGCAATCTTTTTTATAATTCCTCTTGGTGTTTTATATGATACTTATGCGTAAATTATACTCATTGGTTCTGCCATTGGGTTAGTTATTGGTCAATTGTTAGTTGCGATATTTGGAGCCAATTCATCATCTTATGCATTTCCTTTACTTACTCTTGGGAGAGTCTTTGAAGGAACTACTGCATAAGTACTTTATATGATTCAAGCTAATTTGTCATCATCGTGGATGGGAAAACTTGCAGGATTAACTCTGATCCTTCCTGAAGTTGGATAAATTGCTAATGTATTTCTTACTTTATTTATAAAATAAAGATTTGGGGTATCCTTCGCATTAGTTATTGGCTTTCTGACTTGCCTTGTAAGTTTTATTGCTTCCGTCTTCTTATATAGATAGATTAAAAAGCATAAAAAATTGCAAGGTGCGATTTAAATTATGGTACATTCGCCTTAAACCAAGGATGAAGGGGATAAAGACTTGAACATGATCGAAGAGCAGAACGAAGAGAAGGAAATGACGTCGATGAATTCTTAAAAAGGAGTAAAGAGGCTAAATTAGAGCAGTTTAGATAAGTCAGATCAAAAAAAAGATAAATAAAAAATCTCAAATGGACCTAAAAGTATATTTAAGACTGGAAGAGTATTTTGGCTAGTAGTTTTGCTCTGTGCAATTAATGAATGCCTATATTTTCCTTTCTTAGATAACGCCAAAGTGATGATTCAAACAAGATTTTGTGTGTCACAAGAAAAAACAGGATTTTATCTCTGCTTACCATACCTATCAGCGAGTAAATAAATTTAATAATTTAGTTTTAGTATCGATCCTTGTTGGTGAAGAGCTTTTATATAAATTCCCAAGACATAAGCTTATCTTTTGTAGCTCACTCTTGCCGTTTATTGGACATCTTATAATCTACTTAATAGCAAACTGCTAACAAGAAACATCTTATTTCGAAGAAATATTTTTGATCATTGGATTTGTCTTCTTCGGGATGGGAATTGCTGGATATTATTCCATCTGTATGCCAGCAGTTGGCTTATCTGTCCCATAAAACATCAGAGGTACAATATTTTTGATGAAGGTACGGCCTTTGCTTGTTTGGGTTTTCTCCAAACTTTAACCATGACAGCAGTTCCTTTGATATCTGGATAAATCATAGAGTAAGACTCAGTAAATAATGATAATTTTACTTAAGGATATAGAAATTCATCATTTTTTTTTGTATTCCTGTGTATCGCTGCATGCATTGTCAGTCTTTATATAATGCTTTATGCAAAGCCTGATAGTTTCAAATATTAACAAGAAGAGGAGGTAGAGAAAGGTAAAAGTGTTAGCAAAGGTATAGAGGAATAGCAGTCAAGAGCAAGTAGTATGGTTGTAAATGATTGAGTTTTATCTACTTCAAAAAACATATTGCTTATTATTGTAAGATTCAAATGAATATGAATTAATTTATAAGTCTTTGATTCATATTGTAAAAATAAAATTTATATTTAGATCATTCTTTCATTTCATTCTATAGGGTTCTTAATCATAATTGCTGATTTGTTGCCTGAATATCATAGTTCGAATTTTTTATATTGATGAGCTTCTAATTAAAACTGCAACGTCAATTTTTTGAGTAAACTGTGTCAATTTAATAAAAATCAATCAAATTATAAACAATTTATAAAAAAAACTATGAAAAAAAACAATTTCATCTATTTAGAGAAAAAAATTAATAAAATTGACGATCAATGAGATAAAAATTCGGACTCCGCCAAGCTCACACAAAACGGTAAGTATTATTTCAAATCCTATAC
>ERZ724508.1833-NODE-1833-length-11870-cov-4.605840_pt1 | contig 11870 bp, 17 predicted proteins | sample MGYA00376041_ERZ724508 | MGnify/ENA primary metagenome ERZ724508 (study PRJEB28724, sample SAMN07190887) | wastewater metagenome | isolation source: effluent of sewage treatment plant in Hong Hong | place: USA: Christiansburg, Virginia | collected 2016-03-01 ... | reverse complement strand
AAGCTAGGAATGATTCGATGGAAGATGGTGTTGTCGTAGTATCCCTCCATGCACAATTGGATGAAGTTGCGACAAGCCAACGGAGTCTCTCTCGTCCACAGCTCTATATCAAGCTCACCATGACTGGTGTAGAGAATGACCTTGCCAGTAGTTGGCGGCTACTGCACGTAGTTATTGCTCATCTATTATAAACAATCATTTGTGCCGAACATCATTGTAGCGCTGTAGCGAATTCTTTACGCATTCCTCACTTTTTAGTTTGGCCGGCTTCATCAGTGTCTCTACGTAGATACGACCTTTGCGATCGATAAGCCCAAACAAGTCCTCTTCCATCCAAATGGGTAGGTGCTCCAAGTCGATGATTCCTATGGTACGTAGGTCTGTTGTGAAATCACTAATCTGGTTGATGACTCCGTTGAAGTCTTTCAAATCCGGCATGATTCTCAAGAGCCGGTGGTAGGCATACATGTCGATACTAAAGTTAGTTTGAAAGAGTACTGTCGTTTTTTGATGCTGATGTACATGTAGGCTGCGATGAGCAGATGATTACACAATGAGGCTGCTTCTGCCAACACCATTGTATTATCGGCTGAAAGTATAAGGTTCTTCAGTGACTCAATACGGGCTGGGTCGATGGATAGCTTCTTGACAATCTCATCCAAACAGTGACGGATGTCGATTGCCAACCTTACCAGCTGCTAGAATTCGTTGTTCATAAACCGCTTGAGAGGAAGCTAAATGGAGGCATTTCTCTTCGCAACCTCCTCCAAGTTGGTCTTGTATTATCTCTCTGTTAATCGAGCCTATTCGTTGATGCTAGCCAAATCATCGAAATTTTCGTGCTGGCTGATCGGTGCTTGGCTGGGCTCACCTTCATGCTCCTTTGGATAGACCGGGTGATCCTCCAAATCGGCTGCTATGAACGATGGAAAGTGCTAGTGCTCGCTGTCTAGATCAATAGGCTCTTCTTCCTTTAGTTCCACGGGTTGTGGTTAGATTGGTTTGAAGTAGATGGAGTCCATATTGGTCTTATGCGATTGGAAGGTATGTGAATACAGTCCTGAGAACTTCTCACGACCAAGAGCTTTGAGAATCTTGGAGAGCCTAGTAACGATCTCTCGTTTGAGCCTTCCTAATGCAAAGTACTTGTCCATTAATTGTCGTAATACGAGGAGGCTAGAATCGGCTGATTGGCACTCCTTTCCAAAGGTCTTGTTACGGTTGTGCAGAGTATTGAATCCCTGGGGATAGCCTGACAGTTCCGGGAGGAATTCAATCCTCCTCTTCGATGGTAGAGGCTTATGCGGGAGAGAAAGTGGGTTTGCCGGCACGACACCGCCATCCTTCTTGGTCGAGAGGTGGTTGAGGATCAATAAGGACTTTGACAGCATTCCGAAATTCGAGTACCTACTGTTGAGGTAGCAGTGCACAAGTGCCAGCCAAACATCCGCCTTGTTGGTATAACTAATACTCTTTAACAGAAAGAGCTGTTAGTCACGCAACCGCATGATCTTAGCGAGGTAGTAGTTCACCATTGGCCGTGCGATCACGTGCTCAATCTCATCGTTTAGGAGGATGGAACTTACAATGTGTCTGTCGCCCGAATTTAAGAAAACGTCGAGGTAGAACTGAACGAGATGAGGTGATTTTCTGATGCAGTTGGTAGCGTCCACTTCACAGCTTAGGTAGTACTCTTTGAGCCAAGCATCTAACTTTCTCGTGCGAATGTATCGAGCCAGAACCTTCAATGGAACTCGATAGTCCCGCCCAAGTTCCTAATAGCCAGAGGAGCTACGGAGCTCAATATCTTCTGTCCTGGTAATCCTACACAGTGAGCTTAAGAAGTGATTGAAACGGTCGATGTCGCTGCCGAACGGATCAGTCATAAAGCCCTTACCGGAGTTGTGCTATAATGCATTCATGTAGCGCAGCACTGAACTCACATAGCAGCGGTCTAAGTCTTCTGTTCGAACGTCACGTGGCTCACCATACTGATCACAAACGTACAGCTTCGTGCCGCCGGGGATGGAAATTTAAACCTTGAGATCAGTACATAGAAATGCGTCGCGAATGAAAAAGGTGCCTAAGTATGACTTGTGGGTTTACACTCTGCTTTTGTTGATGATTGGTCACGAGTCAGTTCGCTTGAGAACACTGAAAGATTCTCCGGGTAGACGTCCACTCCGACAAATGAGAATTGCTGTGACTTAACGTCAAAGCGCTCGCCGAAGGAGAGTAGACGTTTTGTGAAGAGTTTGACGATGCATACGTCATGTGGGCCTAGCTATGGGAGAGGGCCATCCGGTGCTTTCCAACGATCTGGTGGTGAGATTGATCCGTTCGTAAAGGGATCAGTAAAAGGAGAATCGATATTGTCCATGCGCCAAATGATTACAAGGTATCCTCATATTTCAAGACAGCTTCATGAATCACAGTTTTGGCTGGGCCTCCTTTCCGCCGAATCCAACCAGATAATTGGAGTTGATCTCCTTGATATTTCTGGTGCCAGTGAGCATCATAGCAGTCTTCAGCTCCGATTCGTAAATATCAGCTACCTTGCGGATCCCTTAATAACCCTCAACGAGCCCATAGAGGAAGCCTCTCCCAATGAATACGTAGTGAGCTCCCAAAGCAAGCAGTTTAAAAATGTCAGTGCCCTTCATAACACCTCCGTCAGCATAGACCTCAATTTTTGAATTAGCCTCTAAATTAGGTACAACCCATACTCTTGAGTGCAGTTGTGATCTTCCAGAGGACTTGAGGAGCTGTTGGCACAGTGTCCAGTTGCCTACCGCCATGATTCGAGACCCAGATAGCTTCAACCCCGTATTCATTGGCCTTGAGTGCATCCTCAACCGACATGATCCCCTTGAGGATAATTGGCAGCTTCGTCAGTTTTCTCATCCATGAAATGAAGCTCCAATCCAGCGAAATATCCAAATTTCCGACAAAAGACTGATCGTAGAGCTTCGGATCATTCTCTCGGAACTTCATTTTCCCTTTACCAACTTCCTTAAAGATCTCCAGCTCAAACGTATCAGGTGAAAAGCTGTTCTTCACATCAATGATGCGTTTGCCGAACTGCTGAGCATCAACAGTCACAACAAGCCCAGTGTATCCATTTTTCTCAGCAAGGCGAATCAACGTTTCCGTTAACGTTCTGTTCTTGAGTACATAAAGCTGTATTAGTCTCAGTCCGGTCTTATTCTCGCTTGCTATCTCACCGATCGGAACCGTCGCAAGATTGCTTACTGTGAGGCACATGTTCTTTTAATAAGCAACCCTAGCCACCAATTTCTCCCCATCGGTATGAGCGAGTTTGTGCATAGCCGTGGGGGCAACACCGAAGGGCAGGTCTAATTGTCGACCGAGAATCGTAGTCTTCATAGAGAGATTGGTCATATCCACCAAAACCCTTGGGTTGAGCTTGATGTCCTGGAGAGATTGAATGTTATCTCTGAGGGTATGTTCATCATCTGCTCCGGAGGTATAGTAACCAATAGCCTCCTTGGGAAGCTTCTTCCTCATATTCTCCTCGAAGTCCTTGATACATACAAACTTTGCCATCCCGATATTATATGCGACTACACTACAACTACTATCTCAGTGATGGATCCTGTTGGTTGTACTTTATGCTGCTTGTGATTTGTGTTATCCCATGTAAAATATTCGTGTGATTCGAGAGGAAGCAGAACAAGAAGAACAGCCAGCAACTAACCCCATCCTTGAGGAACTTTCGAAGATCACCCAAACTCAGAGCCTTCTCAACGAACTGAAGTCTGTCGAACTAACCACCAATATGTAGTCCCTCACGAAACTGCTACAGGCCCATCATAGTAAGTTTGAATCCGACGTCAAACAGATCTCCACTAAACAGCTGGGGATCATCAGACAGCTTAAAGCACTCCACATCGATCCACAGCTTGGCCGTATTGATAATGAGTCTGATAGGGTGCTCAAAAAGATCGACGAGTTTGAGTAGGTACGGCAGGAAACCGAAAAGTACAAGTCGCTGATCGAAATGATGAAACAAACTTTGTCGGGCATCGAAGAAGAAGTGGATACCATGGTCGACAAACGGTTAGCGGAGATTTCTCCCATCAAGCGATAATCGTCAAGTAGCTGATATGTTTCAGTCAATCTTCTGTACTATCAGATTTCATCTTCCTTCTTGCGGTCGTGCCTCTCGGTGAGGTTGCTCTTGTTCTTGTCTTTTTTACCGCCTTTCTTCTTTCCTCCTTCCGTATTGTCTTCGTTTTCCTCTTCATCATCGTCGTCCGCTAGCTGATCAAGTTCGTCCTTGAACTTTTGGTTCATGAACTTTTGGGTTTGGCTGTCTTTGGGTACTGGATTATGCTTCTCCGTGAGGAAGTCAGAAATACCAACATCTCCCTTCTGTATCTCGGATTGCTCAAATTTCTCAGAAGCAAGTGTTTATTTGTCCTGCTCCTTCTTCTTCTTATCATCCTTCTCATCTCCTTCCTATTCCATCTTATCTGTGACCTTAAGATTCGCATCACGCTCCCTCTATCTTTCAGCCTCCTGAAGGCTCAGCTGTTTTGCAAGCTCTTCTGCCTGCTCGTCGTCCAGTTCATCGGGGTTGAGTTGAGGCTGTTGTGGCTCTTTGGGCTTGGGCTTTTCAATTTCCATCTTGTCCTCGGGCACCTTCATAACATTTCTCTCGTCAAGAGGTTTGTCAGCGCTATTGGCAGAAAGAGCTGCAGCCTTGGCAGCTTCTTCAGCTTCCCTACGCTGGTTCTCTTCCAAACTCATCTTGATGGCTAGAGCAAGTTCAGGATCTAGATCAGCATCGACTTAGGCAGCGCTAAGTTGCTTATCTTTGTCGTCCCGGAAAAGTGAACTACTGACAAGAGTATCGGTAAGGTTTCGTCCTCTTTCCACGACATAAACGCTCGAATTGTCTTCGTTATTGACTGCCTTGTAGAGAGCTTCAATCTTAGCCTTCTGCTCTGCGCTCGTTTCTCCAAACGAAAATATGGTGATGGCAACAGAATTCTTCGCAAGTTTCTTGCCAATAACCCGTACCTCATCGACAGATTCTGTGATCTTTGAGCCGACGAACAACAGAATTCTCTGCTTGGTGCGGGGGTTAGGTCGGTTCTTCAGTGCAAGGATGCTAATCTGTAGGGCCTTCATTAACACTAGTCTTTACGTTGACGAGATGGATATGTCCACCGACCTTCGCTCCGAAGAGCGTAGAAGATACTTTGGAGCCGTCCTGAGTTGGAGTGCACAGCACATCCACAGCCTTACCAGCCATGGTTGCGAGTCCAGCGGCATTATCACTCATGGCTTGATACTTGGAAGCAAGTAGAATGGACACCGCATCGATTTGTGATTCCCACCTGGAAGGAGGGTAATCACCGTTGATACCGTCTTCTGAGTTGTCGGTCAGGATCATCGTGGTTTCGGCCATCGTGCTGTTCGATTATCAAAAATATTTCAAATTTCGAGTTATAGCCTATTCTTTGAAACAGTTGACAACAGCTAAATTAATCCATGGGATGCCTGTGGAAGCACGTCTAGAGGCGCGACGAACCTATTGTTTAAATTAATGCAGCAAGTTAAAAGGGTGAGCAAGATAGTTCAGAAAGACTTAGTGCTGGGGCAGTACAGAACACTGCTGAAACGAATCAACCAGCTACCTGACGAGTTCCTTGTGGGGAGATCTCGCAATCTTGCTCGGTAGATGTTCCTCAAGAAGTATATGGAGTGATACAGCAGCAATACAGATAACAATTCGGCACTGAAATAGAACATCAAAGCAGCCGGCAGTGCTGTAAAACTGATCAACCAGTGCTTGGCCAGCAACTACGTAGTGTCAGGTTGATGCAGAATAGCATTGTCAAACTCATTAAGCTGTGTGTCAGTGACCAACCTGAAGCAGTGTTTCGATCGATAAAGAAGCCGGATATAGCCAAGTTGGAGCACAACCAACAATACGCCAAATTGAATGCTGCTGAGAAGGATTATGTTAGGCAAATTGTCAAGAAGTGCTGTCGGATTGAAGAGGAACAACTCAACCTCCATGACTACTTGCTGCACCAGACCAAATGTACCCGGGATGTAAGTTAGAAACATGGGAGGGACAAATATCGGAGGAACTCGCCTCAATTCTGAAGGCGAAGCTAAACAGCAACGAGAGATATGCGATCCATTACCGGTAGCTGCTTGGTGAGCAACTCGGCCATAAGTTGAACCCTGAATAAAAGATAGTGGAGCAGATACTCTCTATGAGGTACTTCGTGCTGGTCTGATGATGTTGTTCAGATGTACTCGATGAACTTGGTTATACGGTGCAGAAGATGCTAGCAGTGTTGTGTTGGTTAAACCAGTCGAATCGACCGACATGTGTAGTTAACCTTCTTTTAACCATCGAATTCGGTGAGCCAGCCCGTAACTTGCAAAGTAAGGAGCCTCCCCTCAAGATTGATGATGTTACGATAGGCTTCCATGCTTGCTTGGGTTCGCTGAGTTTGCAATCTCCAGAATTCATCTGCTGTCATTCGGAGAAGGTGCCGAACCAACCTTTCTTCAACGGTAATCGGTCTGTATTACAACGAAGTTACATCATTCCAGTCCGATCTCCAAAACTTCCCGACAGAAGGTACTTGGCGCACGGTTGCTTGATATCTTTACACTTCAGGCATATGTATTTATTGTCGCTGCGCAGCTGCAATTTCTTGCGGCATTGTGGACACGATAGGTAGTACATTCGCTCCTTGAAAAATGTTGTGAAGCTGCCAGTCAGCTCACTCGAAAAATCCACTGCTATGCTTTAGTTCTGCAGTAAACGCTTTTCGAGTTGCTTGAGTTCTTGAATTTATCTCGTTTGGAAAGAGTAGACGGGCACCAAATTATCCAGGAAGCCTTCGTCGCAGAATTAGCTCAGACTGTTCACGAACGGCAAGCACTCGTTTCCCTCTTTGATGATTGTGTTGAAAGTAACCACTAGTCCCTTGATCTCCCGATATTTTGTTATCTTTGCGTTATAGATGCTGATCACCTGCAACTTCGTCACTTTGCTTCGGAGCCTGCCAAAGTCGACGAGTTCGATTTCACTATTACTCAGTGGGTCCACGATCACGAAGGTTGTTCGAGACTTACTTACGCCTTCTTTTTGATAGGTCAGAACCGAAACGTCCCGAAGGATGCCGACAATGTGTACAAACGTATCCACTGGCAAAGAAAAGACATCCTTCAAGGAGGTGTAGCACTCCGAGAGGCGTTATTCTCCATTAGGCATAGGGAAGGCATGAGCCTATTCAAGCACGAGCTTGGAATTGAACTCTATTGTGAACTTGAGACAGCCAGCAACGGCGTTCCTCGAGGCGCACACACAACCATTTTCTATGAGGTAGTACTTTCCCTACTATATGAGCTGATGGACAGCTCTATCGGTAAACACTCCTTCAACAATGTTGTTGTACACATCCCGAAACAGACACACAAAGCTGGCTATCGTTCTGCTTCCAAACTCTCGCTGGGTAACAGAACTCTTCGCGAGTACCTGTATGTAAATCGACCAACCCTCTGCATCTGGGTATAATGCTGCCAATGGCATTACTGTCATCTTGATCTTGCTCTCCTTGCGAATAGTAATCTCCGTCTTTTCGAAGTTATCCATGAACGCCAATAGATCATCAAACTCATCCTCCTTGATGAGTTGCTATAACTAATGGTCCAACTCCTCATCTTTCTTGCTGGAAGAGACGAGAGCAGTGATGTTGGAACTACTTACAGGAGACTTCAGCAACTCAGTTGGGCGGTCAGATTGTTCATGTGGAAGCTCCATCAGCTGCAGCAGTTCAGAGAGATTTTCGCTCTCATCTATAGGTTCCCGTTTATCTTCGTTAGGATTAATTTGCTCTAGCTTCAAGTTGGGAGAGTGAACTTGGACCATATCGACCGTTGGAGCAGTTGCTCCTGGGATTTTTTCTTGAGAGTCTTCAATGAGTTGCTATGTTTCGAGCAGCTCCAGCAAGTCGTTGAGACTCTGAGAGTTTGTACTGGCTCGTTGTTTGACCCCACTGCGTCTTGCTTTCGACTGAGCACTGAGTATGTAGCTCAGCTGTAGAAAATCGTCGTCTGTGAAGGTATTGGCTGGCCTTGGACTCTGTGGTGGCTCAACCATCAAACTTTTCTTCGAAGAACTTAGCCTAGAGGCCTGCTGAAATTCTAGCTTGAAGTCATTCGCTACTTTCTTCGAACTTGATACTTGTTCTTACTGGTTTTCCACAATCAGAGATTGTCGAGACTTCGGGTGTGCCTGCTGTGTTTCCCCGAAGCTTGAGTTAGAATGTTCGCCTTGCGATGAGACCTCCGGAATCGTTGCTCCTGATTGCTCTTCAACCATCAATTGTCTTGGCTTGTTTGCTGATCTTCGCTCGGAAAAGGTGAATGGGACTGGCTATACTTCGTCTTCTGGTGGCCATTAGATCTCATTGCTTCCAATCGGGTTACTGTTCAGTTTCTTATGCCTCCATTCCTTCGGTTCCCCAATCTTCCGAGTGTACCTCCATTATTCGTTAATACTCTTGACCAGGTAGACTCCCTCCTCAAAGCTGTAGTTATAAACTTCGGCGCTGATTACACTATAGTTCGCAACGTGCCCATTAGCAATGCTAAGACCCGCCTGATCGAGGAATATCACCTTAAGCCGGAAATACCCGTCACTGATGTAGCACGAGTAGATATTAGTCTTCTTCTCATGAAAGTCCACAAGCTGGAATACTCCGATGTGCTTTCCAGTGGCTGCAATGATCTGCAGCACGAAGTTCTTAGTGAGGAATTGCGGTCGCATTATTTGAGTTGCAAGTTATCGCGCAGATATCACCCCACTCCATAATATTACACTATAAGGTTAGTTTCATCATTTGCTGTCGGGTTCGTTGAGTTGGTGAGAGCTTGTGTGGCTATTCAGGCCATCATACATATTAGTGGTGGGCTAGACCACAGATGAAGCGACAAGTAGCTTGCCGTCCTGGCCACAGCTGAGGCAACTCGCTATTTCCTCGAAAGAGGGATGCTCTTTCCAAAGAGCTTCCCACTTATCCTTGTGCAGTACTACTCCGAATTTGCCCTCAGTCACAATGACCTTGAGAATGTATTTCCGATGCATTTTGGTTATTTTAAAACAGCAGTTGGCCCTCCCACCGATATTGGCGCTATGGGATTGGTAGAGAAGCAATTGCTGTTGTCGGGGATTATGGGCAAGTTTATTCCATAAGGTGTCGTTGTCCTTTCTTACCAGCTGTTGGTTGAGGTGGAAGTTGTCCACTCTACTCGGTACGAATTCTCCTTGGAGGTGCGTTAATGCTCTCACTGCCATTTTCAGGTCTTTGCTGATTTATTTCCGAGACTTGTCGTGGTCGTGAGGTTCATGCAGACTATTCTGGCTATTCAGGTTGGCCAGCGTATTTTCCTTCTCGAGATGAAGCCTATCAGCCGATGCTCCTCGAATGGCAGAACGAAGCTGTGTTTGCTGTAGACTGATGTTTCCGTAACTATCGTCCAAAGTTTTCCGGCAGCGCAGCTTCTTTTGCTTGAGTTGATCAAACCAATTGTCTTGGTCTGGCAGTATCGAATTACCCTTGGAAGTTGCATAACTCGATTCCCTGGACCTGATGCGAAAGTTCGTTCGTAACGACATGCACGATATTATAATAGTCGGAGGCTGCTGAGAACTACTTCCAATATGTTTTCGAAAGACTATGTATCAGGGTTATGGTCAGTGGTACTTGCCGATGATTTTGCCCTTCTTCGCTAAGATGTGCCTATATTACGGAAGTTGGTACTTGGAGAAGATGCTTTCGTCCACCTTCACCTCCAAATCTTTGTTGCTGGTGGAGAGGTATGCGAGATGCTGGGCGCTAACGCTGATATCACGGATGATCTCAAAGTTGATGATCTTGGGGAGCACCTACATAGACTTATTGAGTACCGAATATGGAGTGTATTTTTCCTCTTGGGAGCTGCCTGTGATGAGAATGTAATTTTATGCCATACCCCATGAGTATAACTGGTGAGCTGTCTTTTCGTTACCAACAGCGTAAGACGTGTGAGTTCCAGCCGTGATGTTGATGATGTTTTCAAGTTCCAGCTTGCGAGGATACCAAATGAAGTTGATGTTTAGGAGCTCACCCAAATGCTAGGCATCGAATTCCTAAGTTTAAGCTGGTTGCGGAGAAGGGACTGGAGTATTATGCTCAGGGACTAACGTCACTTTTTTTATGGCTCGGCTGCGTCGGATAGGATCATGGTCCTCCTCAAGGTCTTCTCCAAGTCCAAGCTGTCCATTATCGTTTCGTCCGCAGGCAAACACCTCACCTTCCGCTGTCAGGAAAAGTGTATGATGTTCGCCACCGACTATCTTTGTCAAATCCATTTCTCGGAAGTATTCTATCTCTACAGCCACTTTCTGATGCTCTCGGCTGCCAATACCCAATTGTCCAAAGGCGTTATTCCCCCATCCATAGTATCGATTGTTGACGGTCTTCACAAAACAGTGCATTCCACCTGTGAAGATATCGACAGCATGCTTGATTCCCATTGCTTGGAATTTCACTGGGTCGTACTTCTCCTTGCGTCGCTCCATGATCCTCCGACCGCTGGCGAAGTACTCGCTGTCTCCCCTAATGTAAACAGAGTCACTCGTGAGCAACAGTGTATGGTTGGAGCCTGAGATAATTTTTTTGAGCTGAATGTCTTTCTTCGACTTGACGGTGAGATCGTCGATGGTGAGGAGAATGGGTTTCTTGGCAATCTCTCCAAGGAACCCCTTGAGGATACCTTTGTAGACTCCTGCGAAGTAGATCATTCCGTTCACCTTGCTAGCAAATATACTGTGAGCATCGCCAGCACTAACTGTGTCGATGGGAGCCTACAGCTCGACAGGAAGAGGGATTGTTTAGTTCCCATCTCTGCCAAGTGCACCTTAGTCATTGCTTCCCCATGAGTAGACTCTGCCTGATGCAGTGTTGATGACTGTAAAAGTTCCTCCACAGGCCACCCCCACAATCTTTTCATTGAGGAGCGGATTGGGTATTATGGACTCTTTCCTCTCTACACTGTCCTCATCAATAATTAGGAACTCCTTGATTTCGCTGAGACAGAGTGGCCTGCGAGAGTGACTGGGTCGCTGCTTGTCCTCGTTATAGGGAATATAGAATTGGTTGAGCTCTGCTGAGCCCACACAATACAGCCGAAGCTTATCCTGAACTGGCTGTTCTTTCTCGACTTCCATCTGCTTTATCTGTTTGAGAATTAATAGTTAGGGTGCTCGCGGTTATTGATTAAATGAGGGTTGTTGATAATACAGAAGGTTGAGAGCAGAGACCGCCACTAGACAGATTATCTTGATGTTGTTAGCATACTTCGTCTCGTTGAAGAGTCAGAATTGAGAGCCAACAACCGTGGCTGGATGTTGCCTTAAAGATAGGTGAATAGTCATGAGCATAACCCAGACCAGCTTTGAACTGAAGACTCATTAACAAAACCTGCTGTCTCAAGTGAAATCCAACCGACATTGACGACGGTTAGTCTTTGGTAGTTGGAGTATGAACTCTCCTCAGTGAGCCTCCAGCAAATCAAGACCTCGCCAAACCAATGAATCAGACACCCAAAGCATGATTGTCGCCCAAAATTGCCTGAGTGATCAGAAATATAGTTGACTTTTGTGAATCTCACTTCTGGAATTTGAAAATGAAGGTTTATTTATACTCGTCAGTGAAATGTAAGCAGTGACGCATTAGTCTCGCCGGCCGATCAGGAAATTTAATTTTAAATGTGACTCCCTACGCTTGTAGACGGACATAAATTAATATGCAGCTTGTTCAGTACCCACAACA
>ERZ724508.1832-NODE-1832-length-11889-cov-4.718776_pt1 | contig 11889 bp, 6 predicted proteins | sample MGYA00376041_ERZ724508 | MGnify/ENA primary metagenome ERZ724508 (study PRJEB28724, sample SAMN07190887) | wastewater metagenome | isolation source: effluent of sewage treatment plant in Hong Hong | place: USA: Christiansburg, Virginia | collected 2016-03-01 ... | reverse complement strand
GAGTTTAATGGTGTCTTGAACGATTATATGTAGAAATACGAAGATGCGGCTCTGAGTTCAATAGAAAAATTGAAGGCAAAACACTTAAGGGAAATGGAAATCTAGGAGTAAAGAATTAGAAATTATTATGAAAATTATTTGAAGCCTTCCAAACGAGTAATAGATCTGAAGTCGAAAGAAAAACTTTTAGTTAAACAAAAGCAATATTTGGAGGCATAAAAGCTGAAAAATTACGCATAAAAATTAGAATAAAAATAAAGATAGTAAAAGAATTTGTAAATCAATGAGAGAATAAAAAAGAGAAAATAGACCTTACAGAAACATCAAGAGGCTGCTCTAATGGCACACTTGAAAAGACTAGAGAAAGACAGAAATGATCAAGTGAAAAAGAGACAGATGGATTCATAAAAAATGTTTATCAAACTAAAGAATATCCAAAACGATATTGTACAAAAACAGAGTGTATAGATAAAATAAACTTTATAGAATTTAAGATAGACAATGTGCTTAACGTCGGGTCAGCTTTTCATATCAAGATCAAAAAGAATAAAGAGTTCGCAAGTATTGCAAAGTGTATAGAAATAAAAGTTTAAATCAGTCTAACCAAAATAATAGAAACGTAAAACATCATTTAAAATTCGGGTCAACAGTTTCCATGGGGCACCTAAGTTGGATTCATCGATGTATGATCCCTGATTTTTTATATTAATAGTTTATAAAAGTATTTGATCATATTATAAAATAGTATCAGTAGCTCATCATTATAGAAGCGGATAAGTACATTTAACTTATAATTTCTAGATAGTTTGGAATCGATAAATTAAAAACAAGTTTAAGAAGTAACTCATTTTTTAGAAGAAGTGCCTAATGAAAGCCGAAACCTATTATTCAAAATAGGCTATACTGATTTACTTATATTATAATTATATAGTTGACCAATAAAAAATGTAATAATTAATGAGCAAATCACTACACACAAATACTAATTCGAAATTGGATCTTAATTCTGCTTTCTCTTCTGATACTTAGCCTATTCAACACTAAGCTTGGACAATCTATTCTGACAGTCTTCGATTCTGCATTTAATCATCCGGTTTCATATTGACTGTCAAGACTTTATCATGTATCGATAATTAAATAGCTTTATAGGGTAGTTTTTCATATCCTAATGGCAAATCTTTGGTACTACCTGCAGTATTCAAGTCAAAATTTTTGTAAATTGCGAACAAAAACGTCCAAAATTTGTATTTCTTTACTTAATAGGGTAGAAATTAACTACTTCTAAAATGTAGCTTATTTTTTCACTATAACATTTCTACTTCTGATAAAATAAATTAATGTGCGTCGACAATAACTGCAGGCCTACCAAATTTTTAAAAGGCTCTTCAGGTAGTTGGACTGTATCACAAATTTAACAAAATTTCATATCAAGATAAAATTTTACAGATAAAACTTAAAAATTCCATAGTTGAGTCATTTGTAAAAAACTCTCTCCAGGATGATAGGAACGAAAAAGGCTTTCTAACAGAGTAAAACTGCTCTGTAGTACGGGTAAAAAATATTACTTAATCTTCCTAAAATTCTAATACTGATTCCTATATTAAAAAGGGTGGATATTTCCAAGTATAAAAAAGGAAAAGCATCATTTTAAAGGAATAAGGATAATAATAAGAGAAGTAACTGGCATGGAAAACAGCATTAAATTTCGGTTCAAAACAACATCTTGTCTAATCGAAAATGCAGAAGTAAATTCAGTTAGTTTAAAAAATTGTAAATTCTAAGCATCTGCTGACGTATTATGTAAAATAAAATCATCACTCTCCTATTTATATGGATTACGCCCCTTAACTACTCAAAGAACACATTTACAAAAAGAATTTAAGTTTTTAACAGTTACTAAACTACTCTGAGCAGCTTGTGTCTGCTGTCAATTATATTCATCAATCAGGAATTGTGCACAGAGATCTCAAACCAGAAAACATTTTGATCAAATAAGGAATTTTGAAAATAATTGACTATGCAGAATCTTCGCAAATGGATGAATCTTTTGTTGAATCCCATTTTTTAGGCTGCACTGTTCCTTACTCTCCAATCGAATGTGCTCTTAAAAAAGAAGAAGGGTTCAATAAAAAATAGATAGATCTTTGGTCTATTGCCATTATTCTTTATGAATTGGCATTCAAGTCTCTACCTTTAGGGTATTCCCAGATAATAGGCCCCTAAATATTAGAGCAGTGGAGATAAGGCAATTAATTTTCAATTTTTCCCTTATACCGCAAAAGAAAAGGGTTATTACACATCCAAACAATAATTTCTCTATGCTCAATGCGTGGAATTCAAGTAAAACCTTCCTAGAGGTTGAGTTTAAAAACTTATGGAAAACTTTTATCCGATCTAAGATAGTTCCATGAAGCTCTCATAAAGATATGAGATACAATTTTTTCGAATACTTTCTGATATTTATATTTTTGTTACTAACATTAGTCATTTATTCATTGAATTATAATTGAAAATAAAGTATTTGAGTTACTTTGATTAATTATTAAAATAAAAACTTATAAAAATAAAATTAATCTTATTCTTAAAATACAATGTCTTATAGAATAAGGGATGTAAATACGATACATAATAACCAACTCAACTCTTCAATCTCAAAGCAGCTTTACACTATTCCAAGAGCAAGCAGATTTATGTATAACAAGACTTAAATTTCATAAAAATTTTATGATCTTCCTGCTACGAATAATAAAAAGGCAGCTCCTTTCTCTCAGTCAGAGAGGAAGAGTATTTTTGATGTGTAAAAACCAAATCCTTCTCCAGATCGATACAATATTAAAATCGCTAGAGATTAAACTCATCCAATAAGTTTTGCAAAAGGCCGAAGTGTAACTATTTTATAAATTAGTAATGTAAAGTGCTTAACTTCTTGAAAACTAACTAGAATCCTGGCCCAGGGTCTTATAATCCTAATCCATAATTCATAGATCCTATGGCTTCAACAAAGTATACGATCAGAGCCAGGACATAAAATAATAATCGAGTTTAATCAGTAGCCCCAGGGCCTGGAAAATACTCAATCAAGACATCTTGGTTAGAAAAAGATAAATTTCTCTCATCAGACAAAAAGCAAGGCTGTCCATTAATAAGACCATCAAAGAGCAAAAGATAAATCATAAACTAATAACCCACAGGAGATGTACCCTTATGTAAAAATAAATAAATATAGATTACCCAACAAAGACAAAAAAAGGAGAATAGACATTCAATAAGACTGGAGGATTTTCCATCGGAAAAAGTATTCGATTTACTCATCGACTTAAAACATAAATTCCTGGCCCAGGTGCCTAGTAATTATACATTTATTCCTAGCAACCGTTTTTCTTAATTTGTCTGATCTTAATTCTTTCGACTAAATATTTATTTATTTATTTTTGTGCAAATTTTTATAGTGAAACTTCATCCTTAAACTTTATATAAATCCAAATAACAGATAGCATATACTTATAATTTGTAAGACTACTTAAGATTTGCATTTATTATTGAAATATCTAATGAAAGCGATATACCCACTAAAGAAATCAGAACCTGCAAACATCGTCGAACCCTTGGTAAAGTATCTGGAACACAATGATTCTCCAGGAAGCGCAATGACCATGCGTGATAATCTGAATATAATCGGTCAACTCAGAAATAAAGCATGCTCTCTTGAATTACCAAGTAATTTAAGCATAGAAATTATTGATAAGTACATATCAGTTATAGAAATGTATGTGAGATATGCTCGATTAATCGCCAAGCATTTTAACTGGAATCCAGAATATGGCAATATAGTCTAAAATTTTAATATCACATGGTGTGATTCATTCAATCCCCAGCTTAAGTTTTCTAAACCTGAAATTCATTATGATATATTTTGCTGCTTCTATAATTTAGGTGTCATGAACTTCTACAAGGCATCGCAGAGATGTGCAGAAGAATTTTTGAACTCAAGAAAAGAAGCTATTCAATTCGCCAAGAGATCATTCTATTATTTTAATCAAATCCGAACTGTCTATTATCCTGGATTTGTCAACACTGGTTTCTGTGATACTAACTACCCTCATCTAGAAATGTTAGAAAGTTTATCATTAGGCATTGTTTACAAGAGTATGTTCGAAATGTTCAAATAAGATGAGTACAAACATGGAATTAACAAAATTGCAAGCTTGGCCGTGCTTGCCAAATAAAATTTCTATAAAGCTTATCAAATTGGACTTCAGTTCTTCATGAAAAGTTCAAATATCAGCAACAATATAAAAACTTAACTCCTCTCATTTGCCTATGTCGAATCTCTCTATCATGATGTGATTGCCAACGCAAAATACGCCAAATATTATTAAAATTAAATGGACTCAAACAAGGATAATATTGTTCTTTTAATCGCATATCAGAAAAAAGCATTAAGATTGTTGAGCCTTGGGCTAACCAATGAGAGCGTGTCTCATTTGCTAGACCAAAGACCAGAGCAAAAGAAAGATTTACTGAAAATAAAGCCTGAATTAGAGACAGCCCTGAATAAAAATATTATGAGAAATAATTAAATCTATAAGAAGCCATGTAATAATTATATAAATCATAGAAATCCCCGAATAGAAACTCCCACCTCCATTTGAACCCCCAAAAGAGTACATTGTTAAGGCTGTTGAGCCTAAATAGGTTGTCATTGAATATGAAAGTAAAAACGCCGCACCATTTGCCAACCTCATGGATAATGATAGCAAACAGTTTGTTAATGAACTAAAATAGTTTAGTAAAAATCGATTAAATGGTCTCTAATCTGCTTACTCGAAGCTCCAAAAAAATATCGAAACTGTCTACAATGACTCGTATGTCAACTATTATTTGAATTTATAAGCAAACAACAAAAACAGTATCTTATATTTCTATTTTAGAGGGTATCCCTGAAAATTTGAGGAAGAAGATTGAACAAATTCAATCCAATGGAGGAAAAGCCAAGCTAGACTTATAAATTAGTATTATAAAGAAAAATTCTGAACTCAGTATCAAGAGTTTCAACAATTTAAGGAAAATGTTATTATAAGAAGAGCAATTTGATAATCAAAAGAGACAACAGTATGGACAGCAATGGAAACGCCCTCCAAGCAATATTGTTCAAAATCAATACAGAACAAACATCGATTGTAAAATTTTTATAACTCAGCCTATGAAACAAAAGCAAAGCAAGCTGATCAAGTCAACCAAAAGCTTATCGCTAAATATGATAATTTACAGAAATACATTAGGTTAAGTTAAGCTAGTTAAGGATAAGTTTTGGCTTCATTACCAAAAGTTCATGTCTCTAAGTTTATCTAGGAAAATAAGCAATAGTTTGACAAATTGAAAAAAGGAACTGAATAAGTAAAAAAGCAAATGGAAGGTCTTGATTCAATAACAGATTAATTGAAAGCTGTTTTAGTTCAAATTGATTATAACAAGGTTGCACAGGAAGGAGCGAAAAGCCCAGAAGAATCCAAATAAGCAATTTTGGAAAAAGTATTTGGAAAGGCTTATAAATTAATTGAAGGATTTAATTAAAAAGCAAAAGCAGTTGAATAGAATGCAAGAAAAGTTGGGTAAGTATCAGCCAACCTGAATAAAAAAAATCAAGGGGACTAAAGTAACAAAAAGTAGTTTGAAGTTATCATCGGAAATTATAATGATGTTAATAATCTATTTAGGGAACTTGTTCAAGGAACTTCATTCTATACTAAACTTAATGATATTCTAGCTAAACTAGATTCTGACGTTGAAGGGCTTGTAACTGCTAGAAAATTCTAAGCTCAATAAATTGAACAAAGTTTGGGAAAGAAAGGACCTAGTAACTTTGGAGGCCCCAATTTACCTAACATGTATCCAAATCAGCAACCTCAGCAAAACCTTGGATTTTATGTGCCACCTCCGATGAACTTTGGACCACCACAAGGAAACAACAATCCTTATCAGCAAGGCGGAAATCAAGGAAACCTAGGCGATATGTTGAAGGGTCTTTTGAGCTCAAAGCCGAGCTTTGATACAAACCTATTCGGTGGAGGAGGTAATGTCTACCAATCTCGGTATAAATGATTTTAGTCAATTAGAAAAACTGTTGTATTTTTAAGACGAAAAAAAGATAATTTTCTATAATATTTAGTATTCTATATTTCGATGAATTAGCAAATAGAATAAGATCCAAAAATAGCTGAACAGGCTAAATTAATATAAATGAGTGGAAAAGAGTATAAGAGCAGTCGAGTGAAAAAAGAAGGACAGAAATTCGATTCAGCAAGCTATTGGCTACAAAAATAAATGTAGAAAAAAGAAGTAAAAAAATCGGAGCTTGAAAATAATTGATACTTCATAAAACTAGCTCATTATAAATTCTCAGAACTAATTTTGTTCACATTTAACATTTTCTAATTTCTACTTATAATTTAGCAATAAATATGTGAAGCATTTTAATATATATAACATTTCTAATAATACAAATGAAGCGAATGCAGAATTAGTTGATCTAATAACAAGATCAACACCTAGATGAAATCAATTAAATCGCACAAAGATTAAAAAAGCAAGGTCAGGTGATGAACAAGGAAATAGACGAGCAGGGAAAATATATCGGGTAACTTAATACATAGATTGACACAACGACAAAAAAATTGAATTTTGTTCAATAGAAATTAGGTAAACTTTTAAAAACTAATGGTAAAATATGACTTTATTTAGATATGGGGCAAATTTGTACTATTCTTATTTTGTTTCTCATTCTTGTGATTATGATCTTTCTGGTAGTTTATACCTGAATATGTGATTTAAGTTCAACTTTAATTAGATTTACTCTTTCTTTCTTTTTGTTGGTTTATAATCTATTTTGAAATATTAATAATTTTAATGGAAATTATCAATAATTATTGAATTATTTAGTCAAAATCGAACTAAACAGATTCCTTATGAAGTGTTTCGAAATTGAAATTTGCTTAAAGAAGAAAAATTTGAAAAATTAAAAAATGTTGGGAAATTTAAAAATCAAGCTAATGGGTAATATAGTTAGGATTGAACCCCACACTCTCCTTCTCCATCGCCTTTTCTTACAATATAGAGGTATCCATGAACTCCCCAATCAATACCCCAAGAATTTTTCAATTTCCAATAATTTTTCTTTGCCTGCTCATCTCTCCCATATCCGACTAACAGCATCCAATGATTGGGATCAGTTTTGCATTCATTTATTAAAATGTTATTTGTATCGAATACTCCTTTCTCATAATTTTTTAACTTCGCACCATTGATCGATACAGCTAATGGCTGTCTAAATAAGGCGTTTTTTATCACTGATTAATTATGAGGAGGAATTTTTACGCAACCAAGGATAGATGTCTCTTTTATTGTTGATGTGTATACACAATTGGATTAGAATCCTTTATAAGGGTATTTCTTCTATGACGCTATCCCAAAATTCTTGATATATCCAAAGGTGTAGCTGGCATTGCCATGGATGCAACCTTTGTTGCCATACTAGCCTGTGCAGTCTAGAATCTGCTGTGATGATAACTCAATCATTTTGCCTGTACTAATAAATCTTGCTGATTAAATAGCCTCAATGCTGGTCAAAGCATATCCTCCTGATCCACAAGGGTTCTGATTTCTAATCGGACCTGTTGCAGCTATATGAGATTAAATATGTACATTTTGCGACCCAATCCAATGAGTCAGGTACATCTCTCACAGGAGGTTGAGGGCCTGTACAGTTATATGTTGTATTGCCAATATTTTTATTTTATTAGTTGTTTTTAGCACTGAGATATTTATGTACAAACTATTAATCTAAAAGATCAGAGAATTTATTTATTCCCATGAAATATGACTATTACCCTTTGAGTGCCCTGAGATTATGCTAATAGACCTATTGATAAGTGTTCATAAAAACAGAAAATCGATAAACTTACTCTGATGGAGCATAACTCTTCTAATACTTAATCTTCCAATCAATAAATTGCTGATGAAGTGTAGTTTTCGTTTCTTTCACCGATATTTATTCGAAAGAAGTATAAGCGAAAAGAGTAGCGAGGGATAGCAGCATAAGTATAGAATAGAGAACAATCTGTGAATTGAACATGAAAATGTTGTTATATTTAGGATAGATATATAATGTAAGCAAAATGCATATTTATATTGATTTTTTGCAATCATTTGCAATACATGAAGTAGTAGGATAATAATCTGAAACAAAACGATAATGTATTAACAAAACATAGATACAAACCCATAATACTGAAATCATGTACATGGCTGATACGAGTTCCTATTATGCAGATAAACAAAAAATAAAATGAGTAACCCCAGTTACAAAATATGCATACAAATTAATACATTAGACAAGAGAACTTCCATAATAACCCATTTATTGATAAATCACAGCAAAATAAACGAACAATAAAATATACAACAGTAAAGTACAATAGGCAAACAGCCCAATATTAATAATAACTAAATAAAATTGAAATTTACATATCAAATACCTAACCCATAATACAGCACATACATCTTAGAGGGTAGTCATCAACAAAATCAGTGTTAGGATTAATGACATACTTAAATTCAATTCCCCAATCGAGGATTCAGATCGATTAAATGTTGAGCTAATTATAAAGGTAATTTATAAGTTTAGATGATACAATCGAAACATTCTAATTTATAAACTCACCCTAATATTCAAGGTTATGATAACTATTATTTTATTTTTTTTATTTCCATTTTAATTAATTATCATATCTATTGGGTGTGGAAATGAAGAGATTTTTTTCCTGCTGCTTTTAGGATATTTCTCCACATAACCAATAAACTTTATATCTCAAATAATAATCACCACAACGCAGGATGTACACTGACAATTTTTCAAGTCGGATATTAACCAAGTAATCGGATGGAGTTGGTAATAAGTTAGAAGTCAGGGGTTCTTGGAGAAGGGTAAACTAAGTAGTAAATTATAAGCAGCATGCATATCGTCAATAAAAATATCGAGAATTTATAAAAAATAGAAGAATGAAGCTGGAACATTGGAATGACTGTTTTGAGTAATCATAGAGAAAATTGGGTAAGTGAATTTATATAAGTGAGATATTTGTATATAATATTTGCATCTATATCAAATAACAGTATAAGTATTGTATAATAATTATAATCTTCTAAATGAACTTCTCCCTCATTAATCCCACAGATGCTGAGTATAATAAGGTCATGATGCAAAAACATTTAGATCAGAAGAGACATAGAAAGGAAAATGTTACATAGAGTTCTGTCTCTCCTCCTTCCATGTCTTTTCAAAATAAAAAGAGGATAAGTGATTATTAAAGTATCAGCAAGGCAGGGCATAACCTTCTCACTTAAAGCTATGCTAATATTAGTAATTATAATTTCAGGACTGCTCGTAAAAAATAGTTGAATTAATAGAATGAGAAAATGAAAAAATTGCTCAAAGAATAACTTGAGAACAGCTTAAAATAGCAAAACAATAAGAAAAAGTTATAAAATGAGGAGGAATTTAGGATAAGAAAAGCTATGGCTGAATAAAATGGTATGCTTGACTACTTATAGAGATAGATTTACAAACGCGATGATTTTATTAAAAAGTGTTTAATAAATCAGGAAGTGAGAAAAAATAAATTCATTGATGAAGATCAGAGAAAGCATAGAAAAGCTTTGCAACATATCGAGCAAAACTACGATGCTGATGTTTTCAATCATTAATCAGATCGTTATCAACAGAAACAAAAGATAGACTTCAAAATAATGCTTTTAACTAACAATTTTCAAGTGGAAAACAAAAAGGTTGAAAAGCAAATTGAACGAAACTAATACGGGAAGTATTTGGACGATAGTTATAAGAAGTAGAAGCATAATCCTATAACAAATCCGATGTAATATCATATCGAAAATCCGTATATCCGAAAGAGACTTCAGAATTTTTGATTTTATACTACATTTTATGGATATTATCAAGTACTGATATTAATAATCATAATCTTTTAGGGACCATAGAGGGGATGACTTTAATTACCTTGGGTTTTTTATCTGTAATTTTTGATGAACTTATTTATTCCTTCTTTGATGTTGTTTTTTTCTATCTATCATTAACAAATGCTATACTTTTACCCATGATGCCCATGAGGATTTTCTTCAAACTCATTGAAATAAGAAGCAGTCAAATAGAAATCTTTATTCAGTCGATCTGTCTTCTACTTCTTCATGAAGCAATTTGAATTGCTGAGATCTGTTGTTGCTTATTATAGTTGTAAATATTAAAGATGATGATTTTTCAACTACGATCTGGCATTTGAAGGTTTATAGTTATCGAGGTCAACCAATGCCTTTAATAATCCAGAGTTTGGTTACTCAATAGGTTTATATGTGTACCCTATAAATTAAGTCGATTTCTTTTTTATTTTTTTCCCCTTGCCTTACTATGTGGGTATCCATGGCTATTCTTCTTAATATGGGTCAAAATTATCAGTATCCCATATACTTTTTACTTCAGGAATATATGGTGATTTTCTCTGTCTCAGTTTGGACCAATTAATCCCTGCGAAGAAAGGATGAGCTTTGATTTATTAGACTCCATTAACTCCAAGCCTGTCTTTACAATCGGTTACAAGTTTCCTTTATTATAGAATATATACCTGATCAAATCAGCTGCCTGTGGAGAGACATTCGCTTATTTTGGTATCACTAAATATTTCCTCCAGTTTTGAATTTTGTGCCACGTTTCACTCGGCTACTAAGAAGCAAATGGAGGATAGCCAACAAGCATTTCAAATAAGATGACTCCCATTGACCACCAATCAACAGTCTCAGTATAACCAATTTTGCCTTGCACTTCAGGGGCCACATAATCGGGAGTTCCGACTGCAGAATATGCTAGTTTACGATTTCTTCGATGGAGGTCTCTGTTTAGCTGCACGGATTTTTCCATTTTTTTTTGCACAGTTGATTGTTCTACTGTCTACTTTCTTACAATTCCATCAATAAGTCTTTTGGGTCTGATTTAAGTATGCTTGCATAATCCAAAGTCTGATAATTTAATATGGCCAGTCGCATCAATCAAAACGTTATCAGGTTTAAGATCTCGATGTATGTACTTCATGTTGTGCACTGAATCTAAGGAAAGTAATATTTCAGCGGTATAAAACTGTGCTTCTTAATGAGTAAATATGTCCTTTTTGATCAGCAGATTCATTAAATCTCCTCCTGGCAGGTATTCCATCACTAAATATAAATTTTATGGGTCTTGAAATGAGCATTTCAATCCCACAACCCAAGGATTGTTTTAAGAATTTGCTAAAACATTTCTTTACTATCTTGACTGCACCACCTTATTTTTGAATATCATTTCAGATTTTTTCAGTTTTTTAACAGCAACTGGCTAGCCGTTTTTGAGCCACTTGCAGAGCCTTACTTCCCCAAAAGCTCCCTTTCCTATAATTTTAACAGAAGGAAAATCCTTGATCGAAAATTTCATTCTTTATCTTCTGAGGAGCTCAGCCTCCTAATGCTTGACTTTCCTTTTAATTTCTTATTGTTAGGTTATAGATATTCCCAAAATATGCATTTTATGATTGAGCTGTTCCCAATATTATTTTTTTTACTGTTCTTGAGAAAGCATTTTCGAGTATCTTTGTTCAATGAAGCTCTTTGCAGCTTATACTTTTTCTTTCGTAAGATTGGATATCACAATTTCTTTAAGTTTGTCACTCATTCAAAATAATATTGCTTATTTTAAAGTTATAATCAAATTTATAAATTTGGATAACAAAATTTCAGTGAATATAAGAAAAATATCAATGGGTTTATTTTGAGATTAAAGAGTTAGAAAATTTA
>ERZ724508.1831-NODE-1831-length-11896-cov-4.891056_pt1 | contig 11896 bp, 18 predicted proteins | sample MGYA00376041_ERZ724508 | MGnify/ENA primary metagenome ERZ724508 (study PRJEB28724, sample SAMN07190887) | wastewater metagenome | isolation source: effluent of sewage treatment plant in Hong Hong | place: USA: Christiansburg, Virginia | collected 2016-03-01 ... | reverse complement strand
TCATGATGCAGTTTATGGTAGTTGTACCATAGTTCGTGACCATACCTGTGAAAGATATAGAAGAAAGTCGCCTCGATTGTCATCAGGAAGTATAACTGGAACAGCATCTCTGTTACGGATGGCACTTCTGGTGTGAACCGAATTTTCGTGAAGAAGCTGTCCACGAAGAACATGACTGGCCCAATCAGACCAACCGTAATGAAATTGTAAAAAATGGCTCGACGACGCAGTTTTCTCCACCCTTCAGGGTCGACGTCCCATATGAGGTTCTCCTAAATGATGGGATTGTTTACTTTGTTGACCTTGTACTCGTAGAAGAGCTTGAAGTGGTCGATTGCGTCGAAGATTAGAATGGTAGACAAGTGTGTAACCCAAGTAATCGTCTGAGTGCCGAAGAAGAAGATATGCCATTGGTACTGTGAGTTGCGGGTGATCCAAGAGGGCCAGTATTTTACCGCCACCACCCTGATAAGCCAAAACAGCACGATATTGAAGGCCAGCGCTATGAGGTACATTTTTCCTGAGTCACATTGCTGCCTTACCCTTCCTGAGGATCCTGATGCGCTCCTGTGTGAGGATCTGCTAGCAGCGTCTAAGTAACTCTCCAACCATCCGAGGAATATACCAATAGTAAAGCCTTCAATTAATATCACGATCAGGCTCTCTTCCTCAGTTGCAAGAGCTCCTCAGACTTACGCTTGTCCTGCTCAGCTTCGTCGTAACGTTGGAGCCTCTCCATGATGATCGCCCTATTCTGGAAGAAGAGGTAGTGCCGACCATTGAGCCTGATGGACTCGTTAAAGTCCTCCAGAGCCTTGATGTAGTTCTGCATCACATTGTACAAGTTGCCTCGGTTGTTGAAGTAGTCCGCGTGCGAGCCGTCGAGCTTGATTGCGCGGTTGTAGTCGTCGAGCGCCTCTGTGTAACGCTTCAGTCCGCTCAGTGCGTTTCCTCGGTTATTGTAGTACTCGGCCTTGAAGGTGTCGAGCTGGATCGCCTCTTTAAACGGTCCAAGAGCCTGGTCGTAGCACTTCATCTTAAAATAGGCGAATCCGAGTGAGTTGTGGAACTTGGCGACGCGGGGGTCCAGCTGAATGGCTCTGTTGAAGTCCTTAATCGCCTCTTGGAGGTTCCCCACTTCACTATAAACCATTCCACGGTTGAAGTAGTACCAGGAGTTTCCGGAAGAGAAGAGAATGGCCTGGCTGTAGTCCTTCTCCGCCTTCCCGTAGTCCTTCATGCTGTAGTAGCTGTTGGCTCGGTTGAACAAGTACAGAGGGTTCTTAGGGTCGAGCTCAATAGCCTTGGTGTAATCTGCGACTGCATAATCGAACCTTTCGATGCTGTAGAATGCGCTGCCCCTCCTATCGTACAGCTCTGGCTTGGGGTCCAGCTCGATGGCCAAGGTGAACTCCTTGATAGCCGCCTGGTGGTTCTGCATGCTGTCGTACGCCTTTCCTCTGTTGTGGTGGTATATGGGTTTGGACCCATCACATTATATGGCACGGCTGAAGTCTTCCAAAGCCTTCTCGAAATCGTTCATATTGAAATAAAGGGTGCCTCGGCTATTATAGTCCTTTCCGCTTTTTTCGATTCGCAGCACCTAGCTGTACAGATCAGCAGCTTGCTTCAGCATTCCCTGCCTTTTCAGTTATTACGCTCTCTCTTGTAGTGGGCGCAACTTCTTTCGCTCCTCATTGTTGAAGTCCGCTAACCGCTTGCTGATATCGGTTAGTAATCTCATACAGCTTGCCTCTCTAAAACGAATTTCGTCGAAGACTTCATTTCGGTTAAGGTAGGGGTTCCCTTGATTGAGTACCTCAACCATTCGACGCATTTCACAACCCTTCAATGATGGTCCCTCACGGTTACGAAGAGCGTCGATGACTCTTTGTATTTCTGGTCGTATGTTCAGCGACTCTCGAAGTCTCCTCATACTCTTGACGGACGAGTCAACAATATCACGAACCTGAAGGATCAATGAGTCGGCCAGTCGAAGTAGCTCCTTGAACTCAGGCACCTCTACGTCCAGCATCATGTAGATGTTCTGGACACGAGGCAGCACTTCCTCGCATCTGATGACTTCAATGTGGCCATTATGAACATGGGCGATTTAGCAGGCCTCATCGTTGCACCTTCTACAGATCCAAGGGTCTTTGAGACAGTTCTTATCGATGCAGAATTTGCTTGCCTCCTGTTGGCTGTGGCTGCAGACGGGGATATTTATCATATTGATTATTATTTGCTAAAAGGATGACGTTGCCATAGGTTTACCCCTTTGTTTTGGTTATGAACATCGCTTGTAGCAAACCACATACCCAAAAGTGTTATGGGTGCCGAATTCAGAACTTGTAACGCCAGTACATGTTATACTTTCCAATATTGAATTTCAAGATTAGCTTGACAGTTGGTTAGAAAAACTAATTTGGGTATGCAGAGGCATGCAGCTATCATCGTTTGAAGATCTCATCGCAACGATCGAAGATTCCCATAGCGTTACTCTTACGATCTTCCAACCGTAACTCCATTCGATCGAAGGCGTATGCTTCAAAGGGTTCTTGGTTGCCTGCCTCTGGATTCTCATCGAGCATCCTGAAGCCATGCTCGATCCCGCTTTCGTAGAGTACCTTGAGGTCCAATAAATTATACACAGCGGCCTCGTTCAAATAGTCCCAAGGCGAGCGACGCATCTTTAGCACGAAGGAATAGTCAGATAGTGCCTTCTAGTACCTACCAAGCTCAAACTGACAGTTACCTCGCTTTTCGTAGTATTCGGGCTTTGAGTCCGTAATCTTGATGGCTTCGTTAAATTCCGTTAGAGCCCCTGCGAAGTCCCTCTTTGTCATGAGTATTTTTCCCTTCAGATAGTGACTGTAGTGGCTGTTTACACTGAGCTCTAATACTCTATCCAAATCCTTCAAGGCATCATCTAATCGTTTCTTTTTAAAAAGTAGCCCAGCTCGATCCTCCAAACTTTCGTAGTCACTAGGGCAAAGCTCAACAGCTTCACTCAGGCATTTTTCAGCGAAGTCGTCTTGTCCATCTCGAAGGTATTTCTCTGCGTCCCTCCTCAGTTATGAAGACCTCCGAATCGTTTCGGAATGCCTTTCATAGCTGCTCAGGATATCGCTGATTCTACTCATCAGCTCAGTTGAGCTTCGACAGGCTTCTCTAATTTCCCTGTTACATTCCTGCCTCTACCTTTATTCCGCTTCTAATGGCTCATTAGTAATTAGTCGCCTAATTGCTTCACCGGTCACCTCTTTGTAGTTCTTTTCGTACAGGTTCTTCAGAAGTATTCGACGAACCTAGTCGTTTCGATCTCTTGATCGAAGGTTGTTGACCTTCTCGTTGAGATTTTTGTGCAGTTGGTTAATAGACGCTTTGAGAGCTTCGAAGGCTTAGTTTGCACGTTTTATGTCCTCCATTTCCTCGTTCTTCGGAAGCTCAATGATCTTTGATATCTCTTTCGCAACGACCTCCCAGTTTCGATTGTTCATTCTCCCTCCGTGTTGGTGAGCTTCCATACATTCATCGTTTTCGCAGCCTTTACAAATGAATGGCACTTTGTCGCATCCCGGAGTGAGGCACACTCTGGATGCCAACTGTCCGCTGAACGGGCACACTTGCTTCGGAATCTCCTGAGACATGTATATATAATTGCGCTAATTCCAATTTCGTGAGTTTTTCATGCTATCTTCGCGCCAATCTTTGGGTACATGACTCCGTAACGTTGGCGCCCCTTTCTAAAAGGGAGTTCGACCAAACAATTTGAACCCTTCGACCCCACCCGAGCTCCTAATTGGCAAATTAGTCAAAATACAGAGTCAGCAACTGCACTTGTCCTTCTGTACCTCTCGGTTGATAACTTGCGGCTTCTCAATCTTAATCGTTGATGGTTTGGTCGGTGAACCTGCTTTTTTGTTACGACGGAACCCATAGTTCTTCGTTAGAGGCAAACTGTACCGATTCACTGTCGGGGTTGATTTCTTTGCTCTCAATTTTCTTGACGATTTTCGTTGCGAGCATTTTGAATACATCTTCTACCTTATCGCCGCTCTGTGCTGAAGTTTAGAAGAACTCAAAGCCATTCTTCTTGGCGAATGCCTCACCTTCCTCAAATGTCACTTAGCGTCTAAGTAGAATGTTCTAATACTTTTGATTGAGGTCGGATTTGTTACCGATCAACACAATCTCCACCTTCTCGTGGGAATGCGAACGAACCTCATGCAGCCACTTGTTTATGCTTTCGAAGCTTTATCTGCGGGTAATGTCGTAAACGATGAGTGCGGCAATCGATCCCTTATAGTAGCTGCGAGTAATCGACTTGAACGACTCCTGACCTGCAGTATCCCAAATCTGAATCTTGATGATTTGGTCAGACACCTTAATGTTTTTACTGCCAAACTCCACACCCAACGTTGGTTCGTGCTCCGTCTTATACCTTCCCTCAGTAAAGCGTAGCAGTAGGCAGGACTTCCCCACACTGCTATCTCCAATGATGATGAACTTGAACAGGAAGTCGTAGTTATTGCTCATCTTGATGTTGGATTATGATGTTTTAGTTTGTTTGGTCGGGGCTAATAAGCAGACAGATAATACGACGTCACTGTAGCATTAATAACTCCAGCAATGATCAGTCAATTAGGTCGAGGAAAATTGTAGGAGGGGAACACCGGTCTTGAAGTAGGGTAACCAAAGGAGTGTCTGGAGACGAAAGGAAGTGTTGGGCTTGAAGGCTCGTGCATAGTAGTACGGTTGTAGTGATTAACATGCGAGGATGTTCTTTGAGTGTGCTCGAATGGACTCGTGGATGTGTAAACTCGGTCGGTGTCGAGACGTCGCGGTTAGTTTAGCAAATCGCTCAGTTCTCTATAAGCCTTCTAATTCTGAATGTTTCCTTGCTCGCTTGCACAGTCCCGCCTGTTCATCAAGTGCATGACCGATCGCTTCTTCTTTTCGTTGAGGTCTTGAGTTATCTTCGGTTTCATCAGCTTCAGGACCTAAGGGCTTGTCATACCGCTAGTTAGGTATGGTTCATAAGGCTACATTTGTTTAGTTGGTTGCTGCTTTGGCTACTGAGGAGTAGTGTACTGACGAACATTTTCATGGCAAACAGGTGAATCGAACAGACTCTTTATCGGACTGATCCTTCGCAATGAAGTCAGGATTTCCCCCTCTGTCATTACTCTCGTATTCAAATTTCTTTCAGGAATGTTTAACGACGGTACCTAAACGTTCCACAGCTTATGTTGCTTCTGTTGGACACTCTCTTTCTTGGTTTCTTGCTGTCTCTGCTCCTCAGGGAACAAATCTTTTATTTCTTGAAAGTCAGCTTTCAAATGTGGATGTTGCAGAATTCTGTCGAATTTGGCGTGACTACCTTTCAGTTCGTTGAACTGTGGAGTGAAGTTATCGCTCATCAGAGTTTCGTTGAGGAGCTCTTCTTCAAATGACTCCACAATGGGTAAACTGTCCTCGGTAGATAGGGCTAGCTCACCGAGAATACTCCTTCCGGTGAATTTTGCTATCGAGCACTCGTTGGGAGACTAGATAAAGCGAATACTGCCGTTATTGACAAGGTATATTCTTGATTGAGGATGGCTCATTTCTAGCATCATCCGCCGAGAGATGCACTCGACAAGAGATGGGGTTGGGATGCCTTCTGCGAGTGTCCATGGTTGAGTGTGATCTAGATGATAGATAGCCCTAATGATCAACCTCAGCACGAAGTCCATAACTGGAAAAGTAGTGAGCATTCTTACAAGGCGACCCTATCCTCTCTCATAGTTGAGTGCTTGCCCGAATTCCACAAATAGCTTCTTCAGGGACGCATTATCGTAGACCTACCGATACTGCTGATCAATTTCCAGCAACCGGTACTGGTCAAGCTTCAAAAGCGGCGAGTAAACATACGATTTGAGTGCAAGCTCCAAGCTCCTGGCAGTCTATGCTTCGTCGCACTCATAAATGAGGTACAATATGCAGTAGTAAAGAGCGCGAGTGTTGCATTGCCCATCCATTTGGAGCTTCAGTTGAGGCGGACTTGACTGGAAAATCGATGCGGTTGTTGCGTTTACAGCATAATACCTCAACGATGCGGACGACCGTTTTAGCAGTTCTGCTTCACGTTCGAGAATCCACGCTGGCTGCTGTATTTCGATTTGTAGATGCCTTTGTTGCATTATATTTTATTTTATAGGCGTCAATGGGCGAGCCCCAAGTTATTGGATGATACCTGCCGGCCAGGGCATTTTAGATACCATTTTTAATTCAAAAGTTAAATGTCCAGGGAGCAGCAACAGCAACGAACCCGACTGAACGGCAGCCATAACATCGAGAAGAAGCAGCAGGTGGACCTACGCATGCTCAACCAGCATGCGAAGAAGATTAATGCTGAGTATGACAGACTTGAGAGGGATCGGTTGGAACTAATGAACCAACGTCAGGAATCTACTCAGTTGACCTTCGGTCAGCGACAGGCTGGTTCTGATGCCCCATCAAGGCAGGAATATTCCACTGATCGGTCTGATCGGATTGAAAGGAATTTCAACAGGCCCACCGATAATAGAAGACACTATGGGGTCCCAGATACGATCATAGAAGAGTCTTCACGCCGCCAGGATAGGCCTTCCACTTACGAGAGCGTTCATTCGTTGAAAGCCATTATTGACCGGCTAGTTGAAGAATCCAAGGTAGAAAACGAGGCTGTAAGGGCTCGTCTAAGGGAAGTTCAGCGAAAACATCAGGAGGTTCTGAACGATTTATAGCCTCACTCCACAAAACACACCACTGTGCGACAAACTGCGCTTCCTGACTGTCCAAGACCTGATAAGGCACTGATTACTGTTGAGCAAGAATATTCAAATCCTAATGAATCGCATAAACCCATCAAGACGGATACTGAAGGTGCTAGAGCGACGCTGAACCAAAGGCACATTGAAACTGGTCGTCATAGAACTCAAGCAAGAAACAGAAAGGATTCTGACTCAATTCCCTTGGAATACACCGATGAAGCTGAGAACGAAACTATTGAGATCGACTACCGAAGAGATATTCCTGTTGGAGATTCATTCGCAACACTGAATATTCTGGAGGGAAGAATATTCTCCTAAATTGTCGCGTTGAGGGAGGCCAAAGTTAAGCTGATGCAGTCTCTGAACATTGAAGTTAGCAACTACAATGCAATCATGGATGACTTTCGGCAACTCGAGAACGAAAACAAACATCTTAAGAAGCGCCTGCAGATTGCTGAAGCGGATGCTGTCGTCAATATCAGGCAATAACCGTCCGAGTTCGGACATAAACATCGTCCCAGCAACAATGAGAAGAGAAACGGCAGCTCATTCGACGTTGAACGTTTGGAGAATGACAATGCGAGATTGAGAGAAAAGCTAAAAAAGGCTGCTGCCTTTATCCAAAGAGCAAACCTTGACTCTGATGGCCAAGGAGTTCGCGAAGACCAGTCTGAATTGCAAAGGAACCTAAGAAATGCAGAAGCTGAGATCGAACGACTTGAGAGGGAGCTGAACAATCGTCAAAAGACTGGTAGCCAGCCCACGAATCATCATGACGACGAAATCAACGATCTACGACAGGCCTTACGTCAGGCGCAGTCTAACATTGAACATTTGACAATCGAGAACCGTAGATTGGAATCCAGAGGGGGTGCAAGCAACGACATTTACGTTCAGTTGCAAAAGCTTCGTTCTGAGAACGATCGACTTCGAGGGGAGACTATCGACATGCTACGAGCAGCTGAGACAACCCGCCATCGAGACTCCAACCGCCCAAATGAAAGTTGGGCTCCAGTGAGGACTTCCCCACGTTATGGTCCCTCCTACAGCCGTCAGTGATCATCAATTTCAGGAATGCGAATCAACTCTCCTTCTGTTTCTCTTGCTCAAGACGTTTTTCGAGCAGACTGTAGTTGTAGACCCTCGCAATATTCACTTCAGAGGTGGTAACCTGGTCCTTCACGTAGTTGAGGTCCTCTTGGATTTCCTTGAGGTTACTCTTGGCGTTCGCTAGATTCTCTTTCAGCATTTTCTCCGCCTCATCGAAGCTCAGCTCCACCATCGTGTTAGCTCCCAGCCAAAGCGCGATCTTGTCAAGATTGGGTTTAGATTTGGCCTTAGCCCATAAGCCATCTGCCAGCATGAAATCGACACTGACCTCTAAACTATCAACAACACAATACATTTTTCTCGGCGCACCGTCGCGATGATGTCCACTGCCTTCTCAATCTCAGGAATCTTCTGCGTCATATTTTCGTTGGAGCGCATCAGCTGGCTTTCTATGAGCTTGTACTTGCTACATAAGAGCAGAGGTTTACTTGTATGCCTCATCGAGTGACTGCATCACATTGGCTGTGTTATGCTTCTTACATACTTCCTCGACGTTCTCGATGAAGACAGCCATGGGGATCTTCTTCTCGATGTTCTCTGGCTTCTTGGTAACCTCTAATGAAGGCTTGATCTACATTTGAGTTTGAAGGTTTTATAATATCCGCCCGGGAGAACAGCAAATAAAGGACTAAACTCTGGGAAGGGTACGATCAGGCAGTCGCGTTGGCTGTGGATAGTTGTTGACGGGTACTAACAACGGTTATGGCAGCCTTCATCATATGGAGACACTCAATAAGCAACGGTCTTATCTTTTGCTGTTCATTTAACATGCTGGCAATGATCTTCGGAATGATTGGGTGAATATTCTCACTTGAGGGACTCGTCTCGATGTGACTTGAAATCAGTTCTTTCCAAATTACGCCAAGGTTGTATACGCAAGCTTTCTCAGTCGGTGTTTGATTGGATTTAGTTTATGGCGGAACATACGATAAGTTTTCTTCCAGCTTTAGATCGAGCCCCTTTACTGGATTGAGGATAATTTCGAGATTATCATCAGAATCAAAGCCGATCCTCACAGACTCCGCTTTGTATAGTCTGAATAATTTCCTTTGGGTGCTCTTGACTACCTCTTCGGTAAGTTTAATCATTAGCAGCAGCAGTATCGACTAATTGCACTTCTGACCTGCAACAAACTCTTTGAGTGAACACTCTGCTCGAGGCTGCTGAGTTTCTGCTAGTGGCTTTTATTATTGAGACTCATTCAATTAGCACTGCTGGAGGTTGTTGGACTATACAGATTATTCTGTATGTGAACGCAGGTTGATCTTCGGAAACTTTCTTGTCTTTTACTTATCTCCTATGCTATTCCGGCTCGTTGTCAAGTCATATGTCTTGATCGTGCAGTGAGAATTGCCAATAGCTGCCTGATCCGTCATTGACATCTCCATTGATAAATCATTGTGGCGGTCTGTGCATCCTCCTTGCAGTAGTTTCAAATTCTGTAGTTCTGAAATGTGATTCTTAAGCTGATCGTTTTCCTCCTCCAATGTTGTCACGTGTTGCCTAAGGAACTCACACTACTCGATGCAATCTTGCTGCACTTCACGCAGCCGAGTTCGAGCATCAGTCACCTAGGCAATCAATTCTTCCAGTCGCCCATTATAGCATCTCTCGCTTCTGCAACAACACTGAACATCTTCCACAATCCGCATGATCTCCACTTCCTTCTCCACGATCTTCTCCACTTTGATAGGTACCTCCACAATCTTCTCCACAACAGTTTCGACTGGCACCAACCGCTCTACGACTTTGATGACCTCAACGATCTTTGGCACGAAGGTACGCACTTCCACAACTTTCTGTTCGACAACAGCAACGCGTTTGATTCGTTCCCTGGATGTCTTTCTGTTACTATTCTCGCACTTCCTGGAATTCTCGCAGTGCATCAGCACTATTCGTTAAATATAACTTTATACATCAAATATCGGAATACAGTAGGTTGGTGCATGATTCACTCATTTCTTGGCGGACCGCCGATGGTATGGGTTGATTTTGCCCCTCATGCTATCCGTTTTTATCTTCTTATCGAGTACGTTTCGGAAGCTGTCGGCCATCGCGGAATGGGTGGATCGGTCAGGGCGGCCAGCCTCCTCACTGAAGGTATCCTGTTCACGCATGTCAATCACCCTTGGGATCTATTGCAGCACAAGGTTGTTGTTCTTCTCTGAGTCGGATTACTCCTGAATTAGCTTCTCAAGATCCAAGTTGTTGCTCATCGCTGATACTATTTCTGAAATATATGCTGAAAGTACTTCTACCGCGGCTGGACTTTTTCTGGGGGCTTGAACTATCATCATTCTCGCTTTCCTTCTTGGAGCCTTCCCGTTCTTCAGAGAGCTCTGTTATTCTTTGAGGAGGCTACTTTTCTGGACTGTCATGCTAGGAGGCTTCCCTATCCGAGACCACCAATGGTAAATCTTCAACGTGTATGCCAGACTCTACCAACAGACTTTGGTTTCTTGAGTTTCTAGCGAGAAAGTCTCGTGATTTGCTGGACAGCACAAATGAACTGTCCTCATCTTCGGAGCCTTTGACGAACACGTCATTTGCTTTGCTGAGATATCCGAAGACTTCCTCTTCCAGACTTTGGAACTTTTTATCATTTTCAGCTTCGTACAGCTGTGTGTCTGATAAGAACTTCTCAAAGTAATTGAAAAGATCGCCCTTGTTGGGATAGTGGAAAAGTTCTTTGAAGAGCTCTGCAATACTCCTCGCAAGCTGATTTTTGTCGGGGTGAAGGTATTTTGCAACTACTTATTCCACCTGGAAGTTGAAGAAATTACGTGCCTCAGAGCTTTAGTTGAGTGCTCGGAACAGGCTTGACGGTCCTTCCATTCTGGAGCCAGTGGGTGTTAGAGACGATGGTTGATGGGTGATTGGCTCGTTCGAAGCACCTTCTTCCAGCTCCAAAGCCAATGCCTTATTCTTTAGGAATGGGAGGTCTACACTACTCCTGGGAGACCGAATTACTCTCGTTATCTGGGCCTGAACTTGGCTGGATTGCTCACTTTCCTGAGTTTGCACATATTCTTCCTTAGTAGGTTTGTTGGTCAGCCCAGCAATGATTTTATCTTTTTCCCGAATGAAACTGGATAAGTTATTCAATTACTTGAGACAGTTTTCGTATTCGCTACGTATGAACAACAACTAGTTGCCAGTATCTTGCTCATCTTATACCAGCTTGTTGTAGCGATCCTGAAGTTCTTGGTAGTCAGATTCTGGGACACTTGCAGGCTTGGATTTATACAGCCCTAACTATCTGTCTAATGCTGCTACTTTTTGTTGCAGTGTTAGTATCTACCTTTCGTTCTATTCTCTCTTGAATTCAAAAATCTCGGATTCATGAATTCTCTGTGAAGAGGTTTCATCGAACTGTGTTTGATTCTCTTCGGTTACCCTCGCAAGCTCTTGCTGAAGTGTTTCCAATTTAGAGGTAAACTCCTTCCTCTACTTTGCTGATGCCAATTAAAGAGAGTTCAAAGCAGTCCTATAATACTCGTTGGCTTGTTTGAGGGAGTCAAATTAAGCCGTCAGGTTGGCAATAGTCTCAGACTTCAAAAGAACTGATTGTTGTGCTTACTCAAGCTCCTCTTGCAATTCGGAGATTAAGTTGGTTTGCATTCTCAATTACTCGATCTGCATTTGAAGCTACTGGGATTTGTCATAATGAGTCTTGGCGGAGGACTAAACTGACTATAAGTTCGAGCGGAGTGTGAAGATTTATCTGTGTGAAGACTCTTTTTCAGACGAAAGCAACTCAGAGATTTGAGCAAGCTTAGAGTTGGAGTGAGAAAGATCTAAGGTAAGTTGGTTAATGGAGAGGGATTGGGATTGAAGTTGTTCGTCTTTTTACAGCTGAGATTATTGAAGGTTCAGGATTTTATCGGTGAAAGTAGATCGGAGTGATACGATTTAAGTTTTGTGAGTTAAGATATGTTGTTCGAGGGCCAGTGTCTTTTCAGTCAAGGACTTAACTGTAGTCTGCGATT
>ERZ724508.1830-NODE-1830-length-11900-cov-3.668468_pt1 | contig 11900 bp, 7 predicted proteins | sample MGYA00376041_ERZ724508 | MGnify/ENA primary metagenome ERZ724508 (study PRJEB28724, sample SAMN07190887) | wastewater metagenome | isolation source: effluent of sewage treatment plant in Hong Hong | place: USA: Christiansburg, Virginia | collected 2016-03-01 ... | reverse complement strand
GCAATTCACTTTCCAAATTGTTCCAATTGTACAACATAAATGCTTTTCATATTTCTTAAGCTATGATTAGATCGTTTAACTCTTTAATAACTTAAGCTATTGAAGCTAGACTGACTGGTCGAAGGGCTTAAACTCATTGGTATTATTCAAAATAAATATCCGCACTGTTGTCATCGTCCTAGCTTATTATTCTGTTAGTTTTTGCTGGAGTCTCTATAAGTGCCAAGTTGGAATTTTTACCTCTACATTTTGAAATTCTTCAAACAGATCTTTTCTTATGTAGGTTAATAAGTAAGCGGTCTCTTACGATGGTTAATCTCTCTAGACCCATTTTCCATACTCTTAGTTTAAGAATATTTCTGATCTCTTTTTCCCTGTGAAATTGTTTAGAACTTTATCTTATTTCGCAGTTTTTACAGTACTGTCGTTGAACTCATACCAAATTGAGCTATCTACTACCTTTGATACATTTACAAAACAAAAATAGTGGCCTGAATTAGGAGTTCTACCTTTATGTACAACAACTGCATATAATATGTAGTTCAGATCCTCAGGGGTTTTCATCAGAAAGTCTAATTTAACTTATTTAGGATATGTGAGATCTAAATTTATTTTCTTCAGTTCTTTTCTTTTTGCGTTATATTCGTATCGTTTTATATTCATGAAGAGCAGAGGCGGAAGAGATTAGAAATATCGACCTACTTAAATTAAATGAAATACTTTTCAGGACACGAATTTTTCCAAACTCATCCGTATCAATGGGTTAATCTGCCATATCTTCATTTAAAAGTTGGCGTAAGGATTATGATATTGAAGCAAAGTTATTACCTTTTGTATCTGACATAAATAGCTGAAGTTAAGTAAAATTTTGTTGTTGTTTTGTTTAATAGTTTACTTATTTAGAAAAGGTAACTTCGAAATCTTTTCCTGTCCAAAAATTGGCAACCTCTGGTAGCTAATTTTAAAGTTCTAAATAAAAACGAAAATACCATCAAAGAAACTGATCAAAAATTCATGAATATCTTGTTGTCTATGAGGAAATAAGCCCAGTTTATCAAAACAGTTGAGCAATGATTAAGCCCTCACTGCGCTTTTTGAAGTCATTAAATCGATAAATATCTACTGTAGAGCCTTTGTCAATTTGTTTACCTTTTTACTACTGAGTTAAACTATCAACTTTCTGAGAGGCATAAAGTGAAAAAGTACTTGTAAAGTCGAGTTCGCATAACAAGTATTTCCTTAATTTTGAATTCCTAAGTAATCCTTGCTGATCTTAGGGTATTTCTAGAAGACAATTTACAGAAGCAGCTTCTCTTTTAATATTTTTTAAAGTTCACTGGTCTCTATTTAGAAATTAAAGCAATCTCTAATGGATTAATCTTTTTTTTAACAGCTAACCCACCTAGGTTCCCAATTATCAGTGCCCTTAATATGCATTTTCATTTTCCCGAAGAGTTATTCATGATCGAGACGTTCTTCCATCTATTAATTATTGTGAATATTTTTAAACTAAACGGTGAAGGTCATTCCCTTATAATGCAAGTAGGTTATCCTAAAGTTGCCTTTTATTTGAGACGGAGTTTGGATTTTTTTGATAAAGATACAGTTTTTATAAAATTTACGCTCATCATCGAACTGTTTTACTTTATTAAATTCTTTAGTGAGATTATTGATATTTTTGGGATCTAATTCAATGTACAAAACAATTTTCCTTTCATCTTCCTCATACTTGACATCAAAATCAGTATGAGCTGTCATCTATTTTTTTTGCGGCTCTATCTATAGTGATATGGACTATTCTCCGTCAGATTGAAGGTTCAGCTTTTTTTAATCATCCTAGCCTTTGTAGTTATTTTTCAATATGCTCATCCTTGTTGTTATTTGATGCCTGGAGAATGTATTATTCCCTGAATTTTGTTATAATATATCATATTTTTAAATGCGGGAATGCCTCTATTCTCATTTATTAAAATTCAATACCAATCATTTTCATGATCGAAGTCATATCATATATTTTTTATTTCTTAAAATCTATTTATTATCAGATATTGTTCTTTTGGGGCAATAAGTAGTGTGGGACATCTGCAAATGTTGGCTTTAGTGTATATTGGCCAGGTCCAGGATTCGGGTTCTTCTCATGTTTTAATTTTGCATCCCTTCCAAAAGATATCTTTCCCGATTTATCGATTTACTTTGAATGATAAGACCCAGGTCCAGGCACTTTATTTGGATCGAAAGCATCTCTTGAGCCTTTGCCCAGTGAATATTTTCCACTTCCTTTTAGCCAAGATTGATAATCGTATTTTTCATTTTCGTAGGACTAGAATTAATTACATACTTACTCCAGGTCCAGGAACATTTAAACCATTTGGGTCATTTAATCTTGAATACATTCTAATACTTTGTTTAGATCTTAACATATTTCCGTCGTATGATCCAGGTCCAGGCACTTTACTCAAATCATATCTTAATTTTTAATCTCCTCCAAACCCATATCCTTTATGAGTTGTCACCAGGCTTTTGTAATTTTTATCGTGATCGTAAGCACCAGGGCCTACGACTGTCGATTTTGACATCTAATCTCTTGGGCTTTTTGATAAAGACCACACTGGTTATTTACTTTTTACTCTTGAGCTATCGTGGTTATAATTGCCAGGACCAGGGGTTTTTGAATCTGCATACGAGTTTCTCATCTCACGAAACATTATTCCACCAATTTTCGAATAAACTTGTGATTTATTCTCATAAGCCCCTGGACCAGGAACGTGAAGCCCTGAAGGGTCATTTAGCTTATTCCCAAACCCATAACTAGGATCCTGCTTTGAGCCATATTTAAAAACAGCATTTTAATAGTCATAAGAACCTGGGCCTGGTACATTTCTTTTATCGTCAGAACCTCTGTGCTAATTAGGAAAGCGATATCCAGATTTTTTCATTTCTATTTATCCTTTGATCTCGTACTCTCCAGGCCCAACTTTATTTCCTTTAAATTACGATTGACTTCGACCATATAATCTAGAATTAGTAAATATTTTTACGAGTAAGCAGGAGATTTTTACTTTGAATATCTAAGGTTCGGATCATATTGGCCTGGCCCCACATTTAACTTTTCTGAGCTTAACTCTCTTTTTGCGGCTAAAGAGTAACGGGGAGATGCCTGACTCAAGATTGAATTACTTATTTAATAAATGATGCTTTTTATTCATAGGAGCCTGGCCCAGGAACTTTGGATGCTTAATCTCGGCGACCATCTTTGCCAAAACTTGATTAGTTTGATTATACCTATATTTGGGGTCAGTGGGTTTGACTATTTTAGGACTGGTTTATGGACTAAAATGATTAAAAAAACAACTTATATTGGCCAGGCCCAGGATTTTAGCCTACTTTGCTTTCTAAAGAATAAAAACCAGCATTTACATCTCTTTGCTTTTGGCACAGAAAATGCGGACACCATACGAATAAAATTAATACCTGAGTTAACCCAAATAATAAATTATACTTAGTTATATTCCCAAAAAACCCTTGCATTTAAATAAGCCCAACTCTATATTAGGCCTATAAACAATTCAAACACAAAAGTTTGAAAACTTGCAAGTATTTCTATAAATATGTTTAATATTAGCCATTATGACTGTAAATAAGTTTTGTTATTCTGTAGTTTGAGTTGAAGGAATATTTGTTTGAATATTAATTATATAGATCGTTATCAGTTTTACTTTCCCTTGAGGGGTTGTCTTTTCTTGGGCTTTATTTCCTATGATTATTCCAGCTAGTTCTAATCGAATGATGAGCAGCCTTTCGCTGATTGCACGTTAGGCAGTGTTACGTATATTTCGGGGTGTTTTAATTTGTAGTGCTGGTTTAGGCTTCCCTCTGATCCATAGGACTTTTCACAACTTTTGACAGTACATTTATAAAATCTTTAAATTTCATGTGCAGTTCTTCTAAATCTTTTATTTTTTTCGAGCTGCTTATCGTATGAGCTACAGCCGTCTTCGTCCTGCAATAAGAAGAAAAAAAACCTAATATTTGCTCAAGCGAGATGCCAACTGATTTTTCTCCTCTACTAATTATTTGACTTGAGCAGTGAGTGCGATATTAGCCAGATATAACCGAACATATTCATGGTAGTAAGTGTCGTCCTGATGAGACCTAAATTAGCTGATATATAACATTGGGAATTCTTTGTCTAGTTCCAGATTATCCATACTTTTGAGCAGTTAAATATAGTTAACGAATTTTTTTATTAAATATACAAAATATAAAAATTTTATATCATTTCTTATAACTTCACCAAACTCTAATTATCATCTTCTCACAGTTATATTGTTATGTTTGTACGCTTCTTAACACCTTTCTTTTGCAGTTTCGATCTGTCTATATTTGATATTGTATATCTTGTGGGAATGTTGTAATTATATGTGCAGTATCCTATGTTCTCGCCCTTCGGATATTCGTTCCATCGCTTTTATTTGAAACCAGATAATGGGAGATTGTTCTATTAGCTTGGAATGTACATTGCCTGCTATTTGTAGTGTAGTGGACTCGAAAATCTTTCCTTCCGGTGTTAGATCTGAGGGGAACTAAACATGGGCCTAGAATCATCAAAATGCTACCGAGAGTATTTTTTTATTTATTATTTTAATCTTTCGATTTTGTTCCCAATCAGTGTTTCGTATCTAATTTTAATAAGTTTATTAAAATTAATATGAGATTAGTTTTTATTGAGGGCAATAGTTTATAAGCAAAGATCTTGCAAATCACTTTCTAATTTACCGAAATCTTCGTTTATTTTGTTTACTGCTTGGCAATAGGATCGATTTAAATCCTCCAATACTTTCTTATGGCCTAATTTTAGGTAATTTATTTATGATTTCAATTCATTTGTCAAACTATTATCTTTATGATGTTTAGATCGGTTTTTTGAGGGATTTTTAAGTCTTATTTTGTTAAATTACTATTAATTGGAAGATAAATCACTAAACTATGAATTAGTATCCTCATCCTTTATTTTTTTCTCATTCTTCTTTTTTCTATTCGGATTTAAGTTCTATTTTTATGAGACCAAACTTTCCGATTAGATATATTTAGGTTAGTAATGCTAATTTTTCTTTCGATTACATCCCTATTAATTTCTAAAATTTTCTTTCTTTTTGTTGAATGAATCAAGACTTCTAAAATTGCCACTCTCTCTATTTATAATAGTTTTCAGCTCTCTCGATGAATCTTCTAAACTTTATTTACTCAGTACAGAATATTTACTCTTTTGCAAAAGAAGTTTATTTTTCATTCGGCTCTGTATATTATTTTATAGGCTGTCATTTAGGTGACTTTGAGGCACAACGAGAGATTAAGTATTTAATCTACTTATATTTTTTGTAGTTGCTGTATTTTTGCTTTGGATCATGCCTGCAGAACCGCGGATGGACACTTATTTAGTTTTTCTTTAGTTTCGCTTTTCATGTATGTTGACAGCAAAATTTCTCCTGTTCTTCTTGTGCTCAGTAACTTATTTATCATCGACATATCCATTGATCCCATCATGCTCAACCGAATACTTGCCCAATATCCTCTTCCCCAACTGTTCCAGCGAACAGCTTTAATTAATCTTAAAATAAGTAATAACCCCACATGGGCACTTCACCCCATCATACTCGCTCTCCCTGCCAGAATTGAACTCCTCTAAGCATGGCGAGCAGATTACATGATCACATAATAGGAGAATAAATTCCTAATTAGGTTTTTGCCGGCACCTATGGCACTTGAGTTTCAGGTGCTGATGGTCTTTGATGAAATTCTGTGAAAATGACTGAAGCATATATGTAATTTTATATTGATCTAACTGTAAGAATATATTGTGGCAAATTGTTACTGTTAATTTATAACATTTATATTTATTTCCATTGCTATATTTTAATAGTGTTAGATCATTATGTTTTGTTAATAATCAGATGTCCAAGTTACTCAGATTGCTCAAAAATAAGCAATCTTTAATGATATACCTATAAGGATCATCCAGGACAGTACTTGTCTATCCCTATCCTAGCCAATCAGCAGTTTGGTACAAAATGTATAACAAATTAAAAAGTTCATCTGAGCAGCATCCCGTATTGCTGTCCGATTTCCATGAACCTGTATAGGGGTTATAGAACATCACAAGCATAGATACAAATAATGGGATAAAGCTATTTCTAACAGCATCGGGCAAAATAAAGGAAGGGATAAATAAGACATAACAATAATAATCTCTCATGGAAGTAGCAATGATATCATCTCAAATCGGAAATAAAAAGATTATCGGCGCTCAGGAGAGATGGTAATATTTATTAGCACTAACTTGCAAAATACTCATTGTTTTCTTTGTCGCTTCAAGTTACAGGACCTTATAGTTCGACTCCCGTCTCTAAAACCATTAAAAATTACACCAATTTTTAAACTTCAACTTCAGCCAGAAAGAGATGAAGAAATAAAATTGATTAATATATTTATAATGTATATTAATGTGATATTCTTATTGTATATTCTATTATGACTGAAATTTTCAAAAAGATGACTCGAATATTTTTTAGCTCTTTTGATGAAAATGGCCTTATTTAGGGCATCAGTGATATCATCATTGTGAAGTGGGACTCAGGCTAGCTCTACTCTACTCCCTTTCTAGCTTGCTTTGGCTATCATGCATCTGTTGCCATATAGAACCATGTTTATGTGTATGTCAATGATGTCCTGATTAATGGAATAACTTTTACTCTGGATAAGTATGGCTATATCTACCCAATCCACCCGTCTCAATAGGTTTTAGAGATGCTAAATTTGCGATAAGGAAGGAATACAATAAAATTTTAACTCAGAAATATATCTTCTCTAACAGCAGAAGTATATCTTTTTGATTAGAACGACAAAATTCTAGTCAGCGATATGGATGGCACATTAACTAAGAGTGATGCATGCGGCATATATAGTAACTACAAGAATGTAAACTACTTGCATGATGGTTATCATGATCTGATAGGAGGGGCGTATAAGAATGGGTACAAGATTGTGTGGCTCACTATGAGATCATTGCCCTTGTATAAATTTTCCAAGGATTATGTACGGTAGCACTCACAAATGCATGGAGCTCTTATCATGGAACCTTAGTAATTTTTTCCAGCTGCCAAAAAATAGATACTAAAAAAAACAGGTCATGTGAAAGCCAATATGCTGTTAGCGATAAAAAAACTATTTCCTGAAGGTTCAAATCCTTTGGTGGGAGGGTTAGGCAATAGATAGAATGATGCAATAGCGTACAGAGCAGCAGGAATTCCATTATCAAATATTTTCATTATAGATACGTATTCAAATGTCCACCATTTTGGCAATAACACTTATATCTCATATTAAATGATGAGTAAGGAGATAGAGAAGTACTTCCCAAAACTTCCAAATAAATGTCTCGTATAAAATTTAATAAGTTCAGTCCACAAAAAGAAATATTCCCAAAACTCATAAATTAAGGATCAGATCCATTATAGATGAGTTTTTCTTCTTAATTAATATATAAAATAATTTGATTTTTCTCATTCTCATATTGATTGCAAATTAAGAATAATTAAAATTATATTTGACTAAGAAAAAAATGAATTAACAGACCCAATAAACAATCCATGAAAAATTTAACGCTGAACTGTCATTCACAAAAAATAACATCGATTACGATACTCACCAATTCCATAACGTACAAAGCTATGGACATAATGTGGAGAATATTAACAAAAGTGAAAGTTTTTCCAGGATCAACCAGTAATACTTGCAGCTCAGGAATAAAGTTGAGGATAGGATCAAAATTTTGGAAAGCAAGTGTCACTAAGATAATAATATGAGTTTTAGCCATAAATGGGCCAATTAGGGAAATACTGAACATGGACAAGATCGCTAAAGAACTCATTCTAACGTATATCCCACAAACCCTAACAACATTAACAACTTGTTAAACAATCCATCAAGTTCAAGCTTAAGTCAGTAGGTTCGAACGTCTTTTATTTCGTACTAAACCCCTTGTTCCAGGCAAGTTGCCCATCCTCCTCCAAATATTGCCCAGTTCCATCAACATCCTCCTGTGAATGGCTATTAAAATGTGAATCCCTGCCTCCAATGCGAGTAAAATTCTCGAATGTTCTATTCTCACGGATTTCCTATAAACTCAAACAAAATAAATTCCTCTGCCAATACTAGTCCTCAAACAAACACAAATAATACCGAACAAATGGAATTTAAACGCCATATAACTCAATATGAAAGAGTTCCAGTCCAAAACAACTACCCAAGCCATACCTCAATTGAAAGAATTTCGCCACCAAACACATCCCAACTTGCAGAAAGCACAAATCTAAGCAATAATGGTACACTCCAATCAATTCAGACGAATACAAATATTAGCGAAGTCATCCTTTAAAACATAAAAACTCAAAAATAAATAAATATGAACTTAAAAGCTCTGAGTTAGAAACTATCCGATTTTAGCGATCGTCGCTCTGATTAAAATTTTATGAAAAGAGATAATAGAAATTTACTCTCAAGGCATTATTAATAAACACGACCATTTCCTTATCATAATCAACGTCCAATGAATCACTAAAAATAATATTCTGATAATTCAGAGCAAGACGCTAAAGAGTACTATCATTCAAATCCTCACTATAATGGACAGGAAAGGAATAAATATGCTAAAAATAAAAATATATATTACAGGAATTAGGAATTTGATCAGTAACAATATTATCCTCCGTGTAGGACTCCTAGATAAAATGGAAGAATTAAAAATGTTCCTTTTCTTCGTAGTAACATCATTAAAAGTAGGGAAAGTTCATAGCCTAAATAACAGAAAAAGAAATTGAAAAGTAGCAAGAAGGATAATTAAGTCTTAAGTTTGAATTAAAATAGATAGAGGAGAATAAGACAGGGGCATAAAATAAATTCAAATGTTCGAATTGAAGGATAAAAATCATCAAGAACATCAAACTCAATGAATGGCCGAGCGAAGTCAGCATCTGTGAATACTTTACCAATAAATTAAAAAAATAAAAAGCTCTATACATTCAAAGGTGTCAAATAGCCCTAAACTGCTGGAAAAAGGGAGAATATAAAAAGAAAAAATGGCGATAATAGGAGAGAAAAGAAAAGATAGTTAGACCCTGACTATTTTGCATAAAAATAACCTCAATTCTGTAAGTATATCCCCTACCAAAGCAACCCTCACCTACATTATGAGAATAACTATGATTGTAAACTTCATTAATGCCCTTATTAACACCATCAAAATCATCATCATCACAATCATTATCAGCAAGCGAGTCCAAACCACCCTCAACCCCATCCTATCAGCAACAATAAATCCCCTCACCGGCACCATCACCATCACTAAAAACATCAAAACAAAATAATTAGTCCTGAAGATGAAATATATTAAATATACAATAGTAAAAAGAGAAACAAAGAGGAAGTATACAAAGATTCCCAACATCGGAATAAAAAGCATGAGAGAGATCATTTGATCCATTCATTTCACCTGCAGTAAAAACTGCGCAAAGAACTAATATAGAAAATATCTCGGAATTTTTTTAACAAGTATGGGGTTAAATGAACCAAAAAACAATAATTTATTTTACTGTTATATCTTTCTACTCAATAATAGTATTATACTTCAATCATAAAATCACAAATAATCTTGCAACAATTTATCAGAAAGTGACAAATTCTTATTTTTCTTATCCTCTTTTGCTTTAAATGGCAAAGTAAATTTGTTGTCTTGGCTTGTTTCAATCCACCTCTATTTCTATTTTTGCTTTTTTTACTAATCTCTATTTTTTTTACCCTATTCGTATTATTATTTTAGTCTTTTTGTTACTCTTCGATATGGATTCTATAGGCAGTGTATTTTCTATATTACTATGGGCAGCTTTGGCCGTTATGATTTTCCTGCGTACTCTCGGTTTATGCGATGGAGCAGGTCTTAGTTTGTCGTGATCTCGCCAAACACTGTGTGCTTCTCATCGAGATGCTTACACTCCACCAATGCAATAAAAAATTGACTTTTATTTGTGTTGGGTCCTGAATTTGCCATACTAAGAATACCAGTTTTATGGTGAGAGAGTTTGGGATTAAATTAATCTGTGAAATCTGAACCAAATATACTTTATCCACCTGAGCCTGTGCCTGTCGGGTCTCCTCCTTGCAAACAAAAGTTTTTAACCAATCTATGAAACTGTGTATTATCATAATAGCCAGATTCAGCTAATTATAGAAAATTCTCTCCAGTATAAGGGACTAAGTCACAATGGATAATAAAGCTCATACTCCCAAGATTTGTCTGGATCTGCACATAACCCTTCAATTTCTGTTTCTTTACTTATTGGTAAATTTTCTCTCTAATCTATGAGCTTCTCAATTATCTAAATGACATCATTGATTTGCTATTTGGAGTAAAACTTGTACTAGTTAGACTTGCTGATGCAAAATCTGTTTCTCTTTCGTGTGTGTATACTTTATTTTACAGGCACCATTGAATAAATCCTTTTACATCTTATCTTGACTCCAGCTATTATTTTCTTTTCCGTTTTCTCTATAATTCTGCCTATTCCTCAAGTTTCTTTTCTTTCTTTTTCTCATCGATTTGGGATAACACTCTGGAAATTGTCTCTGTTTCATTAATGTTGGGCTGCAATTTCTCTGGAGGAACGAAAGGCAAATTATTTTTAATATAATCGAAATCTCTCAATTATCTTTGTTTTTAGATTTTGGGATCTTGGATAGTTATTATATCGGAGAGACTGAAAGGTTAATTCGTCATTAGGTCAAACCAATATTTGGCTTTTTTGTTCAATTCGAGGACTGTGTCATATGCGTAAACATATCCTGAAGCTTTAATGCAAACTATGTGAGTTGATTATGTGAATATTTTGTAACTGATTGGATCTTCGAATTAGTTGACTGCGTGTAGGTTTTGAGATCGAGTCCAATGCATCTTTATTAGTTAGCTTGCTTTTAATGATTTTCCTGTTACTGGATTACGCTGGTATTTCTTTATGAATGGCATGATATAGAGGATGTCAAATACATGTCCTTAAGGGGTGCATACAGGGTCTTCAAAAGGTGCCAGAGATAATGCGCAACAAAAGAATGGCAATCTCTCAAAGGGAATTTTCTTCCCATCTTTAGTTTATTTCTCTTATCTCAGCTAAGAGTACGTGAGATGCATCTTGTCCTTGGAATGGCGATGCTTGCTCATGTTTAGTTATTAACTCTTATAACAATTTTAAACTCGAAGGTAATTTGTGATAAATCAATAAAATATAATAAAATTAAGAATGTTCAACCCCCAACGCAGATCGAAGGTGGCAGATATATATATGCAGTAAAAAAATTATAAACTCCACCTGTAAAAGATGAGTCAGATTGATCGAAGCTTATCTCTTCGAAGCAAAAGATATCAGTAAGAAGAAGAATAACAATAAAAGTATTTGAATCGAATTCAAAAAAGTAAAAAAGAAGTTCAATAAAGATTATCCGGAAATATTAAAAAATAGAACCATCGTTTGCTCACTCGTTTACTGTAGACAGATAATAGACCTGACACCAATCCTTAAAATAAATTGGAGAAGAAACATTTTAATAGTTATTTTAGTACAAAAAAATAAACCCAAAGGGTCCATCAATAAAACTTTACACTTGTGATGAGAATGGACAAATTAAGCCCAGGGATTCCCTCGTTGCGTGAATTAAAGCAGTAGTACAAACAAAGCCGAAGATATTCTAAAAATTGTCGAAAACTGCCAGCAATAATGAAGCACGAATAGTAATTCAAGAAAAAACTTTCATCATCCAAGATAGAGAGTTCCAAAACGGAAACTATTCGGAAAGAG
>ERZ724508.1829-NODE-1829-length-11936-cov-4.147378_pt1 | contig 11936 bp, 3 predicted proteins | sample MGYA00376041_ERZ724508 | MGnify/ENA primary metagenome ERZ724508 (study PRJEB28724, sample SAMN07190887) | wastewater metagenome | isolation source: effluent of sewage treatment plant in Hong Hong | place: USA: Christiansburg, Virginia | collected 2016-03-01 ... | reverse complement strand
CGTGAGGAACTTCTTTCCGCCCTTGTTCTTGAGCTTCTCGTACTCCTCCGCGGAGTAACGCTTGGTGCTGATGTCTCCGTAGTCGGGGTTGGTGAAGTTCTCAAGGGTCTTGCGGGCAGCCGAGTTCTTGACCGACATCTGGAGAAGGTGCTTGGACATGCGGACAAGACCCTCCATCACGTCCTGATGGTACATCCCCTCCTTGAAGTCCTTGCGCTGGTAGATGTCCGGGTCGGCCTTCGTCAGAGCGGCGTTGAGGTTCGCCATCCCACCAGCCTGATCGAAGAAATTCTGGTTGTCAAAGCTGACAGCCTTGGAGTTCTCAGCAAAGGCACCGTACCCACCGCTCTGCTCGAACGGACGGGCAAGGCTCTTCTCGAGAAGGAACGGGATGTAGTTCGCCTCTTCCCATCCCGCTCGCGCGGACGGGTCGATGATTCCTGCGGCCTCGGCAATGTCAAGGAAGCTACGCATCCAATCATGGACTTCGTTGGCAAGGGATTCAATGGTCTTGCCAGGGGCAACTTCGGTCTTGCCGTACGCCTTGGCGGCGTCGATCTCTTCCTGCTTCCAGCCGGAACTAACCCCCTTCTTGCTGGAGGTTTCCTCCACGCGAGAGGCATACAGGAAAGCCTTGAACTGGGGCTCGACTCCTGCCTTGTAGGCATCTCCCCAGATCTGCTTGAGGGCTCTGCCTTCCTTGGGATGGAAGGTTCCATCCTCCGGGTCAAAGCGAAGCTGCCCGTCCGTAAGGGTGTGCTCGACAAGGGCGTTGCTCTGAGCCGCAGTCCTCATGCGGGCGAGGCCCGAGTCGGCAGGGTCCAAGCCTCGCTGAACTCCTCCTTCAGCGGAGAACCAGGTAGAAGCAGTGTCTTCCCACTTCTTCAGCCAGTGGAACTCGTCGAAGAGTTTGGTCACCAGCCTCGTCATGAACCTAGCCTGATTGGACGGATCGAATCCGTGGGTCTCGGAGAGGCGGGTTGTCAAGCTCTTAGGCTTGACAGAGCTGGGGGTAGTGCGAAGCATTGCCGCTTCGACATCGGGTGCCAAGCTCTGCTGCTTGACAGAGAAGAGTCCGTCTCCGGGACGAAGAAGGAAGTCGTCTGCCCACTTGCGGGTCTGGCTCTGGTCGTCAAACCAGACAGCCTGAGCGAGAGACTTGTTGTCTCCCTGAACCCGCTGCTCCATGCGCCCGAGCTTCAGCCATTCCCTCTTGAGCCTGTCTTCTCCCCACTTGGCCTCGAAGGTATCCGTGATCTCGTTGGCAAGACCGCGGAACCACTTGGACGCGCGACCCACAAGGGAGCTGTCGTCCGGGTGGGTGAATCCCGAGAGGCGGTCCCACTCGTAGTTCATCATCCTGTCGGCGAAGTATTCCGACGCATCCGAGAACTTGTAGTAGTCCCGGATCGGGGGAAGGCCTTCGGCCTGACCCTTGGCTGCCTTGGCAAGCCAAGTCAGGGTCCCCTGGATGTCGGAAGCCATATCCGTCCTGTTGTTCTTCCTGGCCCAAGCAAGAGCTTCCTGAAGACCCTTGATCTCCTGGGCCATCTCCTTCTCGTAAGCCTTCTTGATCTCGATACGAGCCTCGGGACTGACGACTTTCTCCATGCCGTGGAACAGCTCTTCCAGGCCCGCTGCGATGCCCTCGTGGGTCATACGCTCCGCGGACAGCATGATTGTGTCCTTGGCCGGCTTGAAGGCTCCCTTGACGCCCGCAGGTAGGTCGTCGCTGAAGGCTAGGGAAACATGCTTGAGGTTCTTCCCGTACTTCTTGATGACCTGAGTGAGTCCGTCCCCAATGTCCTTGGAGACCTTGCCGGACTTGACGGCCTGGTCGATGTGATCGGCCATGGCCTTCTCCCCCTTGGCGGAGAAGACTGCGTCGGTCTCGGCCTTCTCGACCGCAGCCTTAGCTTCGTCGTAGGTCTTGTCAGCTTCAAACTCTTCACTGAGGCGGAACTGAGTATCCGTCGGAGGACGCTTCGGATTGTCCCTGATCTGCTGGAGACGATCCATCTCCGCCTGAAGAGTCTCGGCAGCTTCGGAGCTACGCTCTCCCGCCTCGTTGTCGATGTGCTCGTCAAGCCACTCGTCTAGCTTCTCGGCAAGGAGTTCAGCTCTTTCCTCCTTGTCCATCTTGTCACCAGAGTCACGCTCCTTGTTCTCAGCCTTGAGTTCGTCCTTGAACTCTCCTTCGGCCTCGTGGTAGGAGTCGAGGAATTCACGCTCCTCGTCCGTAATGGATTCCTGAATATCCTTCTTCTTGCTCTTGCCACGGCGAAGCAGTTCCTCGATTTCCCTGCGACGGTTGTCCTTCCACTCGTCCCCAAACTCGGCTTCGTCAAGATTGTCGATGCGATCCTGCAGATCTTCCATCTGCTTGACAACGTCAACCCCTTCAACAGACTTGACTTCTTCTGGGACAGGGGGCTCGTCCTTGACACCGGCCTTCAGCCTCTCCTGCGCCGCCTTCATCTCGGCAATGCGATCGCGCTTAGGAGCTTCGGCTTCGAGCTTGACTTCACCCGGGTTCTCCGCCTCGGCTAGGAGCTTGTCGGCTTCCGCCTTCAGCTGCTTCTTACTAAGTCCGGTCTTTGCCTTCTTGGGCTGGAGACGACCCTCCGCCTCCGCCATCTTCCTGTACTCTTCCTTCTCGGAAGGGGCAGTAAGGGGCTTCTCTCGTCTCTTACCTTCCGCCTTCTCGACATCATCCATCAACAGCCTGCGTCGCTCTTTGGCTTCCTCGTCATCCTTTGCGCGAACAGTCCTAGACTCTTCTTTGTTTCCAGATGCAATTCGTTCGCTAACCTTGGACTTCCTGTAGTTGGATAGGAACTTATTTGCCGCCTCAATGGCGTCAGCATCATTGACAGTTTTGCTAGTACCACCGGCAAGCTCGAGATATTCATCGGCGAGCGATTCAAGCTCGGGCCTCTTGTACTTCTCGAACATGAGCCGGAGGCCGTGTGCAACATTGGCGGCACTCTGCTCTTCGGACAACTTGGGCTGTTCAACTTCCTTAACTGTTTCCCTGGCGCTGGAAGGCCGCAGCTTTTCCTGCTTCAGAAGGAAGTCATCCCTGGACTTCTGGGCCTCCTTCATGAGGAAGTCAATCTTTTCCTGGACCTCGGACCTCATGACATCGTTGGTAGCTGCAGCCCTCTCTTGCCCAATCAACCCGGCAAGGCGGGTGAACATGTCAGAATCGGCTTTGTAGTCCCCTTCCGGATCCTTGCTGAACTTCCTGAGTTCAGCTCTCTTGGCAATCTGGGCCTTCCACTCATCAATCGTATCGGAGAAGATAAGATCGTCCTCGGCTTCTGCTACGTACTCGTCAATGAGGTTCTTTTTGAGATCGGGTATCTCAAATTCAGACGGGTCATAGGCGTATTCGGAATCCACCATCATCCGCTCAAGGTGCTTGAGAGAGAGGTCCTCGGAAGTAGGGAGTCCCTTACGGATGTCAGGCTGCTGCTCAAGGACCCCCTTCTCATCGTACTGCTCGTCGAAGGCCCTCTCGTTGATACGATCTAGGGTTAGCTCTTCCGCCTTCGGAGCAGTTTCCGTCTTCAGGAAGTCCGGGACAGGGAACTTGAAGCTACCATCCGGATTCCGATATTCGTTAGTCTCGCCCTGAGGAGCAGTTTCCGTCTTCAGGAAGTCCGGGACAGGGAACTTGAAGCTACCATCCGGATTCCGATATTCGTTAGTCTCGCCCTGAGGAGAAGGTTCGTCATTGAACTTCTCGAACGGGGGATCGTCGAAGTTGACAGGGGCTTCCGCCTTCGGCATGGACGCTGCAACCTTGCCAACCCTGAGAACCGTGTCCTTGCTCAGGGAAGTGATAGCCTCTTCGGCTGCCTTCTTGATTCGGGACTTAACGTCGATGCCGTAGGAGATGGCTTCCTGATCCGTCATGCCAAGACTGTCCATGACGAACTTCAGGTACTCGTCGTTCTTCTTGCTCTTCTTGGACTGAGCTACGATGTAGGCAGCCTTGTCCACGTCGTTGTCAAACTCGACATCGAACTGACGATTGCCGTAGCTGTAGCGCGGCTTGGCTCCCTTGAGGGGCTCTGCTAGATTTGCCGGCTCCGCAGCAGCCTTGTCGATGGCTACCTTCAGCTCTTCCTTGATCTCGGGCGGGATCGTAGTGGACTCGTCTACCGTCTTCTTTGCACTAGCTGCAGCAGCCTTCTTGACGGAAGGCGGAGCTTCCATCGGCAGAGAATCGACTACAGGAGCCTTGCCCTTATTCATGGCATTGACTTCGTCAATGAGGGCCTGCTTACCCGCCTCCTCAACCGCCCTGTCTGTCTTCGGCTTCGGAGCCTTCTTGGCGTCGTCACGGGCCTTGACCCTGGCAGCCTTCTCCGCCTCGGGGAGAGTGTTCTCCCAAGCCTTGTACCTAGCGGCAGCCCTCTTACGGGCCTTCTCGGCATCCGCTTCCGAACCACCCGCCTTCATCACCTCGTGGTGGGCAGCCCTAGCTGCCTCTCCCGCACTCGGGAACTTGGAGTAGTCAACAGTAGGCGCCTTAGCCGTGGGCTTAACTTCAGTGGTAGTCTTGAACGCAGCCTGCGCGTCAGCTTCCGCCTGGGTCTGGGTAGCAGGATCAACAGGCTTGGGGGCTGCCTTAACGGGAGCAGTCTCCTTCATACCACCAAGGATCTGACTCTGCACCTTCTTCATGGCAGAGGATTCGCCAGCGCCCCTAGCGCCGTGAACGGCACCGGAAACGGCAAGACCCATACCGAGTTCCATTCCGGTAGCGTGCCTTCCTTCCGTAGCCTGAGCCGTTACTTCAGCCTGACCAGCACCAAGAGCAAGGTCGATGGCGAAGTCCTTGCGAAGTGCAGAGGTAGCAATCTCCTTGATCTCGTTACCGAGCACGCTCTTGGAAGCGTTGGTAAGGGACTTCTGTCCTGCAATCTTGGCAGCTGCCTGAATGTGGGGGGCAATACCCTCAACCCTTCCACCAGTGAGGGCGGACGCGAGAGCCATCGGATCCAAGGTCTTCTTGGAAGCGGACTCGATCAGGTCATCGGTAGCCTTGCCTGGAATGGCGAGCTTCTTGAAAGCCTCAAGGGCACGATTGCCGGCCCACTTGTTGATGTACTGACTTGCCTTGCCGCCGATACCGCCGGTAGCGGTGGAGATACCGATGGAGAGAAGACGCTGCTTGTTCTGTTCGGGAGTCATCCCATCGACAAACGGAGCCCCGCCAAGCATAACGTCAGCTACACCGCCGCCTAGGGCAGCGGAACCAACCACGCCAAGACCTACAGCTCCACCCGCAGCAGCCGCGCCCGCAGCGATCGGGAAGGCTTCCGAAGCTGTCTTGGTGAAATCGAGAACCTGGTTGCGGTCTTCCAGAGCACGGGATTCATTCTCCGTACGGAACATCGGATCGAACATGGGGCCGACGACCGGAAGGGCTTCGGCTACGTTGGCAAGCTGGGAGGAGAAGCTACCCTTCTCAAGCGGAAGATTGGCAAGTCCACCACCCTTTCCGTCCGGAGCAAGGTTGACCGCGGCGTAGTTGTCCATGACCCCGCGAGGATTGGACTGAAACTCGTCCATGGCCTCGTCGAATCCAAAAGGTTCCGTGGAACCAAGGACATCGGAAGAAGCAGGAGACGTGAGAGCACGATTAGGGTTCCGCTTCCTCCTCATGAGGTCGGTACCCTCCTGACGAAGAGACCCGATGAAGTCGGGGTCTTCCTCTCCGTAATAATTCATGATGTCGTTAAGTTCCGGCTCTACACCACCGTAGTCTCCGGAGGTTAGATAGAGTTCCCGGAGAAGGGACTTAATCGTATCAGAAGGCATTTACCGTCCACCCTGGGCCTGACGCTTCGCTATGAGAGCCTTCAGACTCTTCTCAATCTGGGCTTCCCTAGCACTTCCCGTAGAGTAAGCTCTACCAAGCTGCGCTGCAAGCCTAGACTTAGCCTGCCTGAACATCTGGGCATCCGCGCTATCAGAATCACCAACACCCAGGGCCGGGTTGCTCATTGCAGAGAAGGCGTTGTTCAGGCCGACGATGTCTTCCTTGGGATTGTACTGCTTCATCAGGTCCTCGAACATCTTGGCAACTGCCGAAGACTCGAGAGTGGACATGACTAGGGCGTTCTGAGCTGCCACCTCTTCCGGGATACCGAGAGAGATAAGAGCGTTGGCAATGTTCTCCGGGTCGGGTCCAGCCTGTCCGCCGCCCTTAGCCAGAACTTCCATGACGTTGGCCTGGTCCATACCCTGCTGCATCTTCATCTGCATGAGGGCCTTCTCGCGGCTGTTGTATCCTTCCGCCCCAATGCCCATCTGTTCCTTGGCGTTGTTGTAAGCCATGACTTCGTTCTGGAAGTTCATCATGTGGCGCGGGTTCTCAGGGTCAGACGTTTCAGCTAGCCACTTGAGGTGGGCTTCCTTGTCAGCCAGGTTTGCTTCCGCCTTGCGAGCTTCATACCCGCGGTCCTGGTCGTTGGCCCAGAGTTCCTGGTCGACGTTGTAGTCGATGACATCGTCCTGATTCAACTCGGACATGTCTACGATACCCGGGGAGTTCCTCTCTTCCCAATCAGCCAAAGCAATCTCTTCCCCAGTGCGCCCACCGCTGTAGTTCATGGACTGCATACCGGGAACCTCGTGCGCCGAACGCATGTTAGTAACGGGAAGCACTTCATCCCCAAACGCTTCCGGGGGGACCTGGAACGGAGCCTGCTTGGAAGCGTCAACGTACTGTCCGTGGAAAGCAGTATACGACGGAGGCGCTCCATGACGGGGGATTCCGTACTGATTACGATTACCAAGAGTTCTAGGGGCGGTAGCCTGGATGTAGTTCGGTCCTCGGTAAAGAGCCTCACCCGTATTGTACATGCCCTGCGCCACATTCATTACGTTGTCCATGCTGGGAAGATCCGGGACAGCGTAGTCAACCACATCACCAACCACCTGAGGAATACCGCCCCTCCTGTAAGAGGCAGCGGGGTTCACAGGTAGTACGTCCAAGTCCTGAAGACTTAGACCTTTCCAGATATTCCTTCGGGAGTTGACTTCATTCGGACCCGGCATTAAACAGTCCTTCCCATCACAGGCTTGGGGTACACGCCGCGCTGCGCCTTGAGCTGCGCCTTGAAAGCGGAGAAGGGATCAACACCAGTAGTGCTGACATTCTGGGCTGGGCGTCCATATCCACCACTAGCAGTGCCCCCCGGAAGGTCTGGTCCGTTCATGGGGTTGTCCTGCTGGAACTCAGTCGGAGGGGCATTCATGCTACCAGGAGGACCCCCATCCGGCTGCTGCCCGCGACCGTAGTTGTTCTCCGGCATCGTGTTCAGGGAAGAATCGGGGTCAGTCTTGAAGCTGTTGTTTCCGCCGAAGCCGGGACCCGCCATGACGGTATTACTGACGTTCTGGTTAAGTCCCTTGTTCTGGAGCCAAGCCGAAGTACGGGCCTGCCCCTTGTTCAGGAAGTAGTCCCGGTAGTTACCCTCTTCCCCAAGCTCCTGTCCAAGACGGACAGACTCGAGATCGCCAAGACCCCTAAGTCCGTTGAGCCATTCAAGGGAAGCGGAGTTAGCATTGGCACCCGCACGACCCGCGGCAAGAGTAGCCAGAAGACCAGCCTGAGCGTTGCCACCAGCAGAAGACTCACGCTGGCCCGTGGCCCGCATGTAGTCCTTGCCAGCGTTGTAGGCAGCTGTCATCATCGGGTTGGAGGATTCGGCTAGGAATCCAGTCTTCTTGCCACCGCCCTTGGCAAACTCGAGAGCAAGGTCGAAGGCTTCGCGCCCGCCACCATAGCGACCACGCCCACCCATGGACTTGATCCACTTCTGGTACCACTTCTTGCCCTTGCCGGAAGGCCCCTGCTGGAAGTAGTTTGGCATGACGCCGACGTTGGTGTTGGCGTAGGGGCCTACACCAGAGTTTCCGAAATTGGGGATGGATCCGAAGGGCATGAACTACTCCTTAGGGTCAAGTATCTTTACTTGACGAATGGATGTCAAGAGCTAAGAGACCACAGCCTTGATTACTGCGAACCTGAGAACGATGGCCTGAGACAAGGACCCGGCTGTGGCATTTCTCACGGTCACATTGCAGGAACCCGCACCCATGGTATTGCACGATACGGTGTAGGCACCAAGAGTTCCAGCCGAGTCGTGCTGAATTACGACTACATCCGTAGACGCAATGGCCGAGTTGGTGAGGGTGAAAGAGACAATGGTAGCCGCAGCCAGGGCGGCGTTGTGCATCGTAATGGTGCCACAAGCCTTGTTCAGCGTAACGCCAGTTGCCTTTGAAGTTATCTGCGTGACCGTACCGCCCGCGCCAGTCGCGTAGCCGATTCCCGAAGTTCCGCCATTGGACCTAATGGAACCGGTTGCTAGGGTGTCGCCAGCCGAGTACAGTGCGTAGTTGTTGTCAGCCCCGGTTGCGGAGCCGTACACGCCGTAGGCCGTAGCAGTACCAGCCGTTGTTCCAGTGGCCATGCCCCTGACGCCGTAGGTATTCCTTACCGGAGTTCCCGCAGTTACAGCTCCGCTGCTGTTCGCCGAGAAATCTCCGCCGAAGGTGTTTCTGGTGGGGTTGCCACTGGTATTGGCTCCGCTGTCCGTGGCAGAGCCGTAGACACCGAAAGTATTGTAGGTGGAGCCGCCGGAATCCGTGATGGTGCCGGTATCGGTAGCGGCAAAGTTGCCAGCGTACTGATTCACGTTTACGGTATCGCCGCCGTCATTGTCATTCCCACTCTTGGTTAGAACACCCTTTACTGTATTCAAGAGCGTAAGGTTGGCAGTAGAGCATGTGAACGTATGGGAACTGAGATCGGCATCCGCAGTAGTAGTGAAAGACTGCACCATCTTGTCCGGCAGAGTAAGAACATCCGCCGCAGACCTATACAGATCTACGTCTCCTCCAAGTGTAAAGCGCCCCGTAGCCGTGGCATTGGGCCACGTAGCTGTGCCGTTGGTGATGATGGCGTCCCCTGTCGCATCGCCAAGTGTGACGTTGTTCTGGAATACATGCGCTCCGGTCCATGTAGGGGTGATGCTCTGGCTTAGGGCCGGAGCCCCATCGGAACGGAGGAAGGTAGTCGCTACACCGTTGACAGCTGACAGCCCAACAGACGCTGTTGGATTAGCCCCAGTTGTTGTTCCTGCCGGAGTTCCCCATGTACCGTCTCCCCTCCAGAAAGTAGTAGCGGAAGCAGAGGTGCCTGAGTTTAGATTGCCAACCGGGAGATTCCCGGTTACGTGGGAAGCTAGATTTATCGCCCCCAGAGCTAGTACTCCGCTAGTGGCATTCCATACTCCGTAAGTCATACCTGTTACTTCGATTAGCAGCGTACCACTTCCGTCTGGTACATTGATTAGATTCTGGTTAGTTGGATCGTAGAAGTCAAAACTAGTGTAGTTAGTTTGAATGGACCCAAGTCTTGCGATCCTGCCCCCGCCAATAACTACCGACCCAGAAAGTTCGTCCGGGGCTGACCCGCCAAACACTGCTTCCCCAAACGCATTTATTCCTCCCTGTGACTCTACCCAAATTCCTCCAAGCCCAGAGCCGTTCTGCCCTATCTCTACTGAGAATCTATCGGCTTCGGAGGCTTCAATCTGAAGAGGCCCTGTCAGGGGATCGTTAGAGCAGTCCAACTCAAGATATGGAAGAACGGGAATATCGCCTGATGTCAGCGCCACGAAAGTCGGAGGTCCCGCAGGATCGGCGGAGTTCACACCTAGGAAAGTTCCCGGGTCCTGATTATCCAGACTCAGCTCCTGAGTACTTAGACCTAGAAGCTCTTCGGCGGAAGCTGCGAGGGTAACTGGATCGTGTATTACGAACTCCAGGGTATTAAACTTGGAGTCTCCAACGATGTCGTTGGTCGCCCCTCCACTCAAGGTAACGGTAAGTGTATCCGGACTTGCCTTTGCAGTCGGGTTGCTACCGGAAGGGGCAATGATGGTACCGAACGCCCTGCACGAAACCGTGTACAGGTTCTTCAGCTCCATCATGAAGCGAGTAGCTAGGGAACTCTTTTCAGCAGGGAAGAGTTCCTTGAACTTGGAGAATTCCTTAACCACCGTGTTCCCACCAGATCATTCCAAGCCGCTCGAAGGTGAGGTGGGAATCCGGAGGAGCCACCCCATAGAAGCGGGGGAAGAATTCGTACACTGTCTCATCGAGCATCATCTCGTGCTGGAACCTGTTCTCCTGGAAGTCGGAACGGGTGAAGTCGTAGGTAGCCTGTAGCGCCACGTTGGCGCTTCCTGGGTCATCTGACCTCCAAGCGGAAGCCTGTAGAGTCCAGGGGAAGGGGTCTTCCCCGTTGGCATCGGCAATGATCAGCTTGAAGGCACGCCAGTCAACGGACCCGTTGATGTTTCCCGGAGTGATCGTGGGAAGAGTTACCGCCCACTCCCTAGCTCCAATGATAACGTCGTAGGTAGCTCCGGTAGTGATAGTCCAATCGGTCTGCGGAAGTAGGAGAACAGTGATAGCCTGATCTTCGGGATCAACCGCGTCCCCAGTAGGGAACAGAATCTCGGCCTTCTCCCAGGCTCCGTCCGCATCGATCTTGTACACGATAGCACCAGATCTGGCTGCCCACATGAAGGCAGAACCGACAGGGAATCCGTCGGAAGCTGCAAGACCCATAGTGTAGGGGGCTGTACTGGAGAAGTTGGCAGCCGGCATACTCCTCATGTAGGGGTTGGTTCCGTCGATGTTGCAGATGGTGAACAAGGTTTCCCTTGCAAACGTACCATCCACGGAAGACGCTCCGTACATCCACACCCTGCCTTCTCCACCAACCATGACCCTGTATCGCCCCTTGTCGTCAAGGGCCGTACACATGCTGTCCGTCGACATCTGCTTGTCGAAGTTCAGCCATGCGTTCCTGTTGGGGAGGTAGATCATCTGGACATCCCGCTTCAGGCGGAAGTCCTTCCACGGACCAAAGCTAAACGTCTCGCCCCAGAAGCCCGAGTCGATCGCCCTGTAGATGTCTAGGTAGCTATCGGTACGTGGGAGAGGCTGACGGAACTCGTCTCCAATGTGGAATCCACCAAACCTGATTGCCGGCTCGAATCGCATACCGGGGTCAAGGACGGCACGGGCATTCTGCATCGTGCCGGGGCCGTAGGACTTGATTCGATCGGACTGCACATTGTTCGTGATCGGAGTCATGTCGTTCCCGTTGAACCTGTAGATGGCCTCTCCGCCTACGCAGTAGAAGTCGCCATTGTGATCCGTAACCGTACCAGTCCAGTTGAGACAGGTGTAGTTGAGGAGCATCCTTTCGGTATTGATGGCAGAGCTAATGCCGAAACCGGCAAGAGCCTCGACCGTATTGGGGGTGACGATGTTCCCAATCTGGCACATGAACAGTTCCGTGCCCTTGGTAAGAGCCACAAGCAGGCCCTTGCAAGAACCGATAGCTGCTAGTGGTCTGGTATTGTCAACCGTAAGCCAGAGCTTGGGAGAGGTTCCCTGAAACTCATCGTCCCTACCACCACCGAACAGGATGGTGTTCCTGTCCTCCACGAGGGTAAGCTGTCCCGAACCACTAGCACCCTTCCATGGGGTCTCGAGCTGGAGGGTATTGCTGGGGAAATACTTCTTGGACACGTAGGGGACCGGATTGGTGGACCCCTTCTTAGTGCATTTGAGAACCGTGGTAGGGGCAGCTTCGATGTCTTGAACCTTGATCTGATGGTTCACCATCCACTGATCCGCAACGTAGGCGGAAGAACCGCCTGGATAGGTAAGTGTGACCGCGGTGCTGCCGCGGGTCACGTTGGCAAGGACCTGACGCCTGACTTCCATTCGCAGGTAGTCGACATCCCGGAACTCGAACCCCTGACCACGGGCATCCGTAACTTCGAGGACACTGTATGTGGCGTTCCAGTTGAGAATGCCCCTCATGA
>ERZ724508.1828-NODE-1828-length-11939-cov-7.141451_pt1 | contig 11939 bp, 9 predicted proteins | sample MGYA00376041_ERZ724508 | MGnify/ENA primary metagenome ERZ724508 (study PRJEB28724, sample SAMN07190887) | wastewater metagenome | isolation source: effluent of sewage treatment plant in Hong Hong | place: USA: Christiansburg, Virginia | collected 2016-03-01 ... | reverse complement strand
ATGCCGATGCTGCCCAAGTTTATTTTTTTGGCACGGTACTGCCCCACGCCAGTGTTGCAGCGCGATTGGTAGAACGAACGCTACACGGCGACCATCCGCCCTTGAATGCACCCCAAGCCATCGCCCTATTCCAGCGTTTCCGTGAATCGGGGCTGGGTGATTAGGATTTTTTAGGGATTTTTCAGGGCTTTTCGGTGGAGCGCCAACGCTGGTCGATGATATTGCCGTTCGTTTGCGTGAGGCGAATCCGCACGGGCAAGTAACCCAAATCGGGGGCTAACCATACATCCACATTCACGTCGTACTGGGCATTCGCTTGCCGCCATAGGTGACGTGCCATGACCTCTCCGCCGGGTAGATTCAGGCGTTCCATTTTGCCCACCATAAAAGTCCAGTTCTCAGCCGAACGCGCACCCACCGCCTGAAAGGGCAGGCTTGTGCCTTCGCTGATGCGTTCAGGGTTTCCGCCGAGGAGCGCACCCAGTTGCAGAATGACGCTTAATTGGTCTTGCGCACCGTCCTGCAACGGAATATCGGGTGTGTTGGCGCTGAAACTGATTTTTCCTTTTTCGCGTTCAAAATGGGCGGCCACTTCGCTGCGTGTTTTATCGCCAAAGCGACGGGGTTCTAGCCCTTTCGTGCCGATTTTTCCGGTGCTGGTTTGGGTGCGCAGCGTGATGCGGAAATAGCTTACTCCCAAACGGGCGTTGTAGTTGATGCCATCGTGCGACCAATGCAATTCTCCGGCTCCGGTACGTGCCGTGCCATCGACCACGCTATCCACTTCGTAATCCAGTGTCGCAGATGGTGGCGCACGGTACTGCCATACAGCCGCCAAAGTAGTTTCTTTCGGGGCTTCTTTTGGGATAGCAATTTGTTCCGGTTCGGTAGAGATTTCAGGCTCTTCTTCGGCCATACCGACTTCTCTTTCTGGGAGATTTATATCGGGTGGCGGCAGTGGTGCATCTTCAGTGGCACGATGGGGTGCATCGGTCTTCTCGATAACAGGGTTTGGAGGGGCGGTTGGAATCGGGGTTTCGGATTCGGGTTCGAGGGTGCGTGTGGAAAAAGTGACGGTAACGGGAGGCATATCGGGCGAGGGCGTAGAAAGCCATTCACCGTTCAGTGTGACCGGAATCAGCCGCAGCACCAGCCCATGCGCTAGCAGCACTAGCACGATCACCATCCACAAGGGTTGCCGAAAAAAAGTTTTAAGCATGGGTGAATTGCAACACAAAAGTCTTGATGCCGCGCAACAGCATTTCGATGGCGACCGATACCAGCACGAGACCCATGAGCCTTTCCATGGCCATCACCACGCGCGTACCCACGATCCGCAAAATACGTTCGGCGGAAATGAGTACCACCGCACTAATCAGCATGGTGACGCACAACGCGCCGACCCATTCCATGCGCTGTTGGGGTTGGTGCGATACCAGTAACAGCACGGTTGCCAAGGCCGAAGGGCCAGCGATAGCGGGTACGGCAAGCGGCACAATTAAGGGTTCTTCGGCGGACAGTTCGTCGGCGGTACTGTGGACGTGTGGGGGGAACACCATGCGCAAGGCAATGAGGAACAAAATCACCCCACCCCCAATTTGCAGGGCCAATTCACTCAAACTCATCGCACGCAAAAAGGCCGCTCCACCGAACATGAAGGCCAGCAGCAGCACAAAAGCGATCAAAATTTCCCGCAGAATGACCCGCGCTCGGCGTTGCGGTGGTACGGGTTTCAGGGCATTCGCAAAAATCGGGATGTTACCGATCGGGTCGGTAATAAGTAGTAACAAAATAGTTGCTGATAAAAAGGTGTACTCTGACATTAGCTGCCCTCTTTCGCTTGAATTTGTCTATTATCGGGGTGTGAAACAATGTGAAATTATTCGCAAAATTAGTAATAGTTTGAAATTTTTAGGAAACTTTTACAAATGGGGGAGCTTTCTGTGTTTCACGTTGTGTTCGCTGTTGCGTGCTACGGCGTACTGTGTACTTTGTATACAGGAAGGAGAATCTCATGAAATACCCTCAAAATTTGTTCATTAAACCAATCACCATGCGCAGCATTGCGCCCGTTGTGGCAGTCGCGCTTTTAAGCCTTTTGGCGGGCTGCACGGACGAATCGATCCCCACTGCACCCGAAGTCAAAAATGCGTGGGTACGTTTCACCCAGCCCGGTCAAAAGACAACGGGTGTATTCATGACCATCACTGCGCCCAAAAATACCCAGTTGATTGGTATTTCCACGCCCGTTGCCAGCACGGCCGAATTGCGTGAAATGGCGATGGAAGGGGATGTGATGAAATTGCGTCCTGTCAATGGGGGTTTGGTCTTACCCGCTGGTAAGCCTGTGGAGCTGAAACCGGGTAGTTATCACGTTATGCTTACGGGGCTGAAAGATACCATGCCCAAGGATTCAACGGTAACGCTAACCTTGCGTTTTCGGGATGACCGAGGGGTGGAGAGTAACACCGATGTGGACGTTCCCGTCACCGCGAGCGCACCGAAGATACAGCCCGACTTCGTATCCGCATCTTCTAATTATTCCATCCGACGCAAGTATTGACACGCCACGCCTATCAACCACCCTCAGGAGAAAATTCCCCATGACCCAGCAGACTGACTTTAGTAAATTCGTCCCCGGCCTTGACCTTTTGCAAAATTTTGCCAAGGGATCGGGATTGGGCGGTTTCAGCAACTGGGTTGCTCCGACTTTGAGCGTGGAAGAATTGGAAAAGCGCATCAACGAACTCAAAGTGGTGAATTTTTGGCTGGAACAAAATTCACGCGCCCTCACCGCCACCATTCAAGCGTTGGAAGTGCAGAAAATGACGCTCTCCACGTTGAAAGATATGAATCTCAACATCGGGGATTTGGCGAAAAATCTGCATACCCAAGCCGCCGAAGCCACCGAACAAGTGACCAATGCCGCCACCGCCGCCACGAATGCGGCCAGCCAAGCGGCACAGTCGGCACAGCAGACCGTTTCCCCCGTGGTCGATCCGTTGCAGCTTTGGAGTGCGTTGGCGGGGCAATTTCAACAAATCGCTAGCACCGCTTTCAAGGCCGACCCTACCGATGCTGCATCGGAAAAACCCAAAGCAGCGCGTGCAACCACCCGTAAAAAAACCTCGGAATAAGGTTTGTATGCGGTTACATCTAAATCCGCTATCCTTATAGCTTCTCAACTTTGCGGCAAGGTTGTGCTTGCCTTCTTTTTTGTGTCAGACCCTTATCCTGCCCCTTCTGTTTCTTCCGTTCATCCTGCGCATCCACACCACTCCAAACGCCCCAAAGACCCTCGTGGTTGGTTGCGCAGAATTGCCGAGTTTCTTCATCCGGGCCCCGATTCCACAACCGAATTGATTCAAACGCTGGTAGAGGCCGAAGAAAATCGGCTCATCAATGCCGAATCGCGTGCGATGTTGGAAGGTGTGATTCGCATGGTGGATATGACAGCAGGGGATGCCATGGTTCCCGCCGCGCGGATGGATATGCTGGATATTCACCTGCCGCACGAAAAATTGCTCCATTCCATCATCGACACGGCGCACTCACGCTTTCCGGTATATGAAAAAGACCGCGAAAATGTCATCGGGATTTTGCTGGCAAAGGATTTACTCAAGCTCCACCGCGCCCCTGAACTGCATATTCGCACCTTGCTGCGTCCACCGCTGTTCGTGCCGGAATCCAAGGGTTTGAATGATTTGTTGCGTGATTTTCGGATCAACCGCAACCATCTGGCGGTGGTGATTGACGAGTTTGGGCGCGTTGCCGGACTCATCACCATTGAGGATATTTTGGAACAAATTGTGGGGGAAATCGAAGATGAATTCGACACCGCCAATAACAACGGTGGCATTTTTGCCCTGACGGATCGCACCCACCGCGTGAATGGCGATACCCCTATTGAAGCCGTGAATGCGGCATTCTCCGTGACGCTGGTCGGCTCTGACCCCAGCGATTCATTCGCCACCATCGGCGGACTTATCGCCCACGAAATGGGACACGTTCCCAAGCGCGGTGAGCGTTACAGCCTGTGCGGATTGGACTTCATGGTGCTGCATACCAAGGGCGGTGCGGTGAAGTGGTTCAAGGTTTATCCGAGCAAGTCATAAAAAATAACCAATGGTTTCGCAACTTTCTGTTTTCGCCACATGGGTTACTCTTTTCGTGGCTGCATTTGCCCATGCTGCGGGTGTTTCCTGGCCTTTTCATACGCTTTTTACCTATGCGCAAGGGGTTTGGGGGCTGCAAATTGTGGCACTGGCGGCACTGGTGGTGGTGTTGAATCAAGCCAGTAGTTGGAAGCAAGCGGCATGGCGTGGCTGGTTTTTTGCAACGGTGTGGCTGGCATCCACGTTTTGGTGGTTGTATATCTCGCTGCACGTTTATGGCGGATTGAACGCGGCGCTCACGGTGCTTTCGGTGGTGGTGCTGGCGGGATTGTTGGCGATTTATTACGCGGTGGCGTGCGCAATTTTCTGGCGGTGGCGCAATCCACTGACCTTTGCCGCGTTATGGACAGCCGCCGAACTCGCACGCGGAACATGGCTTACCGGTTTTGGCTGGGGTGCGGTGGGGTATGCGCACATCGACGGCCCTTTATCTTCCCTCATTCCGTGGCTGGGTTCGTATGGCGTGGGCATGGTCGCGGCGGGGCTGGCGGGTTTGCTGGCGTGGCGGCACTTTATTCCGGTGGTGGCGTTGCTGCTGGGCGGATGGGGGCTGCAATACGCGGCAATCACTTGGTCGGGCGATACGGGCAAACTTTCGGTTACGCTGTTGCAGGGCAATATCCCGCAGGATGAGAAATTTCAACAAGGTAGCGGCATCCCCCTTGCTTTGCGTTGGTACGAACACGAGTTATTGTTCAGCCCCAGCGCGTTGATCGTAGCGCCGGAAACGGCGATCCCATTGTTGCCCGATGAGCTTCCTTTTGGGTATTGGGAAACCCTGCAAAGGCGTTTTGCAACGGGCAATCAAGCGGCGATGCTGGGCGTTCCGCTGGGCAATGCAAGGGAGGGTTATACCAATTCGATGGTCGGATTCGCACCCACGCAAACCACGCCTTGGCAATATAACAAGCACCACCTCGTACCATTTGGCGAATTTATTCCGCCGGCGTTCCAATGGTTTATGCAGTTGATGCACATCCCGCTGGGCGATTTCAATCGGGGCGCATTGGGGCAGCCGTCGTTTGCCTGGAAAGGACAGCGCCTTGCAGCCAATATCTGCTACGAGGATTTATTCGGTGAAGAATTAGGAACCCGTTTCACCGACCCCGCCACCGCGCCCACGATCTTTGTAAACATCAGCAATATCGGATGGTTCGGCGACAGCATCGCCATGCACCAGCATTTGCAAATCAGCCGGATGCGCACGCTGGAATTTGAACGCCCCATGATTCGTTCCACCAACACGGGCATGACGGCGATCATCGATCACCACGGCAACGTCACCCACACACTGCCCCCGCTGACGCGCGGCGCATTGCAAGGATTGGTGGAAGGACGTAGCGGCATGACACCGTTTGCGTGGTGGGTAGCGCGGTTTGGGTTGTGGCCGATTTGGGTGGTTATTGCTATTTTTTTGGTAGCTGCTCGTGCATATTCCATGCGCGTTACAGGCCAAAAAGATGAAAAATCATGATTTACGGCATAGGAACCGATATTTGCGATATTCGGCGGATTCAAACCACGTTGGAACGGCAGGGCGAACGCTTTGCCGCCAAAATTTTGCATCCCACCGAATACGCCATCTGGCAACAACGCACGCAGCAATGCGCACAGCGTGGCATTCGCTATGTGGCGACCCGTTTTGCGGCGAAGGAAGCATTCAGCAAGGCCATCGGGCTGGGTATGCAAACGCCGATGACGTGGCACGATTGCGAAATTGGCAATCACCCCAGCGGCAAGCCTTGCATCGTGCTGCACGGGGCGTTAAAAACATGGTGGGAAGCCCAAAACTGGGTAGCCCACCTCACCCTCAGCGATGAGGCCGATTACGCCGTTGGCTTTTGCGTGATCGAATACAGCAATTAAGAAAGCAAGAAAAACATGGCAATTCAATGGTTCCCCGGGCATATGCACCTAACGCGCAAGGCGATTGAGGAACGGATTCAAAATATCGACGTAGTGGTGGAACTGCTGGATGCACGTTTACCCGCCTCCAGCGCCAACCCGATGCTGGCGGATTTGACCAAAACCAAGCCCGCGCTTAAAGTTCTGAATAAACAGGATTTAGCCGACCCCGCGCGTACCGCCGTGTGGCTGGACCATTACAACGCCCAATCCAACACCCAAGCAATCGGTTTGGATTCGAGTATCACGGCGGCGGCGAAGGTGATTACCAACGCCTGTTTTGCGCTCGCGCCCACACGCGGCACAGTCGCCAAACCGATGCGGGTGCTGATTTGCGGCATTCCCAATGTCGGAAAATCCACGCTGATTAACACGCTCAAAGGGAAGCGATCTGCCCCCACGGGCGACGAGGCGGGCATCACCAAGCGCGAGCAGCGCATTGTGTTGGCGGATGGTTTTTATGTGTTCGATACCCCCGGCGTGCTATGGCCGCGCATCATTGTGGCGAAAAGTGGTTACAACCTTGCCGCCAGCGGTGCGGTCGGACGCAATGCGTTTGATGAGCAGGAGGTGGCGCTGGAATTGCTCGATTATTTGCGCCAACACTACGCGCCGCAGTTGGAAGCCCGCTACAAACTCACAGGCGTAGCGGCTTTGACGGATGAAGAATTATTAGATGCCATCGGCAAAAAGCGCGGCGCATTGCAAGCAGGTGGAAAAATCAATCCGCAAAAATCCGCCGAGCTGGTGATTCACGATTTCCGCAGTGCCAGCATGGGGCGCATCACCTTGGAAACGCCCGAAGAATTTACCGCGTGGCTAGCACATGGCAAAAAGCTGGATGCCGAGCGCCAAATCAAAAAAGACGCGATTGCGTTAAATCGTGCGATTCGTTTCAAAAAGGTGGCACGTCCACCCGTTGACAATTCGGTAGACTCGTTATGATGATTCAGATTACCGAACCTTACTTTGTTTCTGGAGCTTGATTCCATGCCCATTCAATTAGCGCAATTATCCGCATTTCCTCTGAACGGCACGGCGCGGCTGTGTCGATTGCTTTTACCCTTGGCACTGTGTGCTGTCCCTGCATCGCAGGTTGCAGCGGCTTTGAATGATACGGGGATTACATTCTGTGCGGGTGCAGTATCTGATTCATCAACGACTACAGCGGCTACCAATGCGGTAACAGCAGCAGCAGCAACCCGAACCACCGCTTTTGCGGCGATGACAACGGCAGCGAGTAAATTGAATACCGATGCGGCAGCGGCAGCCACAGCGGCGGCATCGGCGAAAGCAGCAGCAGCAGCGGCACTGACATCCGCGACCACCGCCAAAACAACGGCAGAGACGGCAACGACGGGCGGGGTGGCGATGACAGCCACCGCGACCACCGCCGCCCAAAATGTTTATAACGATGCCGATTCAGCCAACAATGTTGCCAACGCCAATGCAACGGCGATTGCCACCTTTACATCGACTTTTGCGGATGTAACGGGTATTACCTACACGGCGGGAACGGTGGCTACGTCAGCCAATGCCGCAGCACCTGCGGCAGTACAAGTGGCAAGGGATGCTGCTACAGTGAATGCAGCCAAGGCAACGCAGGCAAATACAGATGCCGCCAAATCCAATGCAACTGCCAATACAGCGTTTCTTGCTTTCGCCAATATACTACCCCCCGCTGCTTGTACTACTACAGCGGGTACAGCAGGTACGCCGTCCGTTACAACCTGCACGTCAGGAACGATGCCAGCCGCTGTGACAACTGCGAAATCATCCATTGCATCGGCGAGTACAACAATTGCTGCGGCAGCCAATGCTTCTAATACAACACAGCTCAGCTCCGATTCAGCAGCTTTAGCAGCCGTCAATATCGCAACACAGGCTGCCGCAGATGCCATTATTGCTGCCACTTTTGTGAGTACGGCGTATCCAAGTGCAGCAGCTGTTATCACCGCTTTTAATAATTCCAAGACCGATGCCAATACGGTGGTAACGTCTACCTCCCAAGCTGCTTTGTCCGCCAAAGCAGCTACGGCGGCGTATATCGCGTCCACCGATGCCACCACAGCCGCTACCAGTGCCAACGCTGCATTGACCGCAGCGAACAATGTGACGATTGACATCACCAATTACAACGATGCCAGAGCGACTTATCTGGCAGCCGATACAGCCTACAACACTGCACTGGCGGCAGCCAATGCTCCCGTCAGCACGGTAGCTGCTGCGGCAGCCAAAGCCGCTGCCGATGCCGCTGCCTGCGTCACGATCGCTGCCGATGCTGGAACCTATCCGCGCCAAGATGCCCGTTATGGACGCGATTCCGATAACACCGCCAACACCCTTGCCAAAACGGGAGGGGGGCGAGCAGGGTTTGATTTCACCAAAATTGCCAATAACGGCACATCGCTGCCAGCAGCAACTGCGTTTAACAACCCCAATAATGCCGTCACCGATTGGGCGTGTACCAAAGATAACGTGACCGGATTGGTGTGGGAAGTCAAAACACAAACCCTAACACGCAGCAAGGATTTAACCTACACCTGGTACAACAGCAATACCGCAACCAATGGTGGTTCGGCAGGCACTGCCAATGGGGGTGAATGCTTGGTCGCCGGACGTTGTGATACCGAAAAATACGTTGCCGATGTCAATGCGGTGGCACTTTGTGGATTCAGCGATTGGCGCTTGCCCACCATCAAAGAACTCGAAAGCATCGCCGACTTTAGTGGTGCGAATGCCGAAGCAGCAGTCGATGCTACCTACTTCCCCAACACGCCATCGGGAAATACGTGGGCATCCTCCCCCTTGGCGAATTATTCCAGCTTTGCTTGGAGCGTTTACTTCAAAGAAGGCAACGCCAACTTCGGTGCAAAGAGCAACAAGTACGCCGTGCGTTTAGTGCGCGGTGGACAATGAAATGGTGAAGTGAATGGATGGCGATGAAAGGCATACCTCAATGAAAACGCAAAAAAACCAACTTCCTTCCCTCTCAGCTGTGGCGCTGCTGTGTCTGGGCTTTTTGAGCCTGTACGCGAACCCCGCACAGGCCGGAACGTGCCAAAGCAGTATCGCTGCGGTGAACCCCGATAGCGCCTATACCAATAATGGCGATGGCACGGTGACCCACAACCCTACCGGATTAGTCTGGAAACGTTGCCTGGAAGGGCAAACATGGAGCAGCTCAGGCACTTGTACCGGAACCGCCACCGCCATGAATTGGGCTACCGCTTTGAGGCTGGCAACCAATAGCACCTATGTCAACAAAACCGATTGGCGTTTACCCAACATCAAAGAATTGCGCAGCTTGGTGGAAGAATGCCGATCAAGCCCCAGTATCAACGACACCATCTTCCCCAATACAGCGATTGCCAATGTGTGGTCGAGTTCACCGAAGTGGACGTACCCCAGCTATGTGTGGGGTGTGAGCTTTGATGCGGGTGGTGCGTATGGCGATTACCCCAGCAATAATTTGCTGGTGCGCTTGGTGCGCGGTGGTCAGCCATTGGGTGCTTTGGGCGTTCCGGTTTGTACGATAACCTCCAGTGCCGATAGCGTGATCAAGGATAGCGGTACAGCCGTCACATTGACCGCGAATTGCAGCCCCGGCACGGTTTCTTACCAGTGGTCGGATGCAAGCTGTCTTGCTACCTCCAGCACCTGTTCTGTCGCCCCGAATGCGACCACGATCTACACCGTAGCGGGCAGCAATGCCAGTACACAGCAAGGCGCTCCGGTGAGCGTCACAGTGAGTGTCACGACGGCTACCTCCACCTCGGGAACGTATAACGCCAAGAATGGGCTGGTTTGGAAAAATTGCCTAGAAGGGCAAACATGGGATTCCACGTTGTCCACTTGTACCGGAACACCGTCGGTTTACAACCTATCGCAAGCCGCGACTTTCAATACGAATCCGGTTCCCTTTGCGGGCATCAGTGATTGGCGTATGCCCACCATTCGGGAATTGATGACACTGGTGGATGACACCCTCATCAGCCCTGCCACCAGCAGCACCCTGTTCCCCGCCACCCCCGCGTATGCTACGTTGTGGACGGGTTCATTGGGCGCGTCGGCGACAGTGGCGTGGTACGTGGCATTCAATCGCGGTACGGCGCATTTGGATGGATTTGCCGGAAGCCGTGCGGTACGCTTGGTGAGCGGTTCTTCATCGCTGCCGTTGTTCAGTACCTCACGTCCTACAACGGATTACAAAGATTTGGGCAACGGAACCGTCACCCACAGTCCCACCAACTTGATGTGGCAACGCTGCTTGATTGGCCAAACGTGGAATGGAACGACTTGTACCGGCAGTGCAGAGCTATTTACGTGGTCGCAGGCATCTCAAATGCCGTCGTCAAATAACTTTGCCAGCTATACCGATTGGCGTGTGCCTACGCAAAAAGAGTTGCTCAGCTTGGTGGATTACAGCGTGAGCAACCCTGCCATCAACAGCACGATTTTCCCGAACAATGGAAATTCGGTGGTGTGGTCTAAGACGGCATTTGCGGGCAATTCCAGCTTCCAGTGGCTGGTTTCGTTTGCCAATGGCGATAACCTGTTGAATTTACCCGGTGATGCCTATGCCGTGCGCTTGGTGCGTGGCAGTGCCTTGCCGACTACGCCGATTTCTACCAGCCCGACTTCGATGCAGCCTCTCGTCAATGCGCCGATCACCAATGCGGCACAGGGTAGCACCGTGGTATCGCCGAGCGTGATGGTGACGGGTGTACGGGTTCTGACCCCCATCAGCATCGTGAATGGTGAATACCAAATCAACGAAGGCAATTGGACTTCGCTGGCGGGTGCGGTGAAAAATGGCGATGTGGTGAAAGTGCGTGTCACGGCATCGGCGTATCCCGCTACGACCGTGCGTGCCACGCTGACCATTGGATCGGGTGCAACGGCGAGCGTGGGTAATTTTGATGTCAGCACCTCCACCGTCGTCAATGGCACGACCGCCCTGATTGGTTCGACCTACACCGACCCCCAAACCGGCTTGGAATGGAAACGCTGCGCAGAAGGTCAAACATGGTTGAATGGAACCTGTACAGGTACAGCAAGCACCCATGCCTTTACCGATACAGCACCAGTGACGAACGCGAATACGATGGTGGTAGATAGCGTTACCGGATTCAACGGAAAAATTGATTGGCGCGTACCTACCATTCGTGAATTAAGTACGTTGGTGGATTACACCGTGCCAAATGCTGCGGCGAAAATTAACAATACCCTGTACCCCAATACCCCCAATGCGATGTTCTGGTCTAGTACATCCAGCGTACAAACGGTGAATAACGGATGGTATTTGTACTTCTTTGAAGGTTACGGTAACGATAACGAATCCAAGACCCAAGCCAAATACCTGCGCTTGGTGCGCGGTAGCCTGACGACCGGTATCCTCAATGCGGCTCGTCCTGATGCGGATTACGACACCAACTCAGGCGATGGAACGGTCACCCACAAGCCCACGGGTTTGATGTGGCAACGTTGCTTGGCGGGTCAAACATGGTCGGGTTCAAGCTGCACAGGGACAGCTAATGTGTACTCGTGGGTCAATGCCAAAGCAATCAGCAACACATTTGCTGCAAAAACCGACTGGCGTTTACCAACCCAGAAAGAATTGCTGACATTGGTGGACTTTGCCAAAACCACTGCACCCGCAATTAACACCACGATCTTCTCGAATGACGGTGGCGCGAATGTGTGGTCTAGCACGGGATTTGTCGATGACACCGCACAAGCCATGTACGTGGCATTAAGCAATGGTGCGTCTTACCACCAATCGGTGGCGAATGCGCTGTCGGTGCGTTTGGTACGCAATGGTTTGTTGACCGATAGCAACTGCTTGTTTGGTTGGGC
>ERZ724508.1824-NODE-1824-length-11961-cov-4.211910_pt1 | contig 11961 bp, 9 predicted proteins | sample MGYA00376041_ERZ724508 | MGnify/ENA primary metagenome ERZ724508 (study PRJEB28724, sample SAMN07190887) | wastewater metagenome | isolation source: effluent of sewage treatment plant in Hong Hong | place: USA: Christiansburg, Virginia | collected 2016-03-01 ... | reverse complement strand
CAACGTATTTCAGACAAGGAATTTGTCGCAATCAAATTCTTAAAAGTCTGGTCAGTTCCAGATCACGCTCAAGCAAATCTGATAAAACGATTTGAACTGGAATTCGAAACTGGTCAGATCGCAAGTCAATACCTGATCAGATCTATAGAGATGAATCAACTGGAAGGAATACCCTACTTCGTAATGGAATTCTGCAGTGGCGGCAATCTTGAAAGAAAGATAGACTCAGGTATTTCATTAGCCGAATCATTGGACGTGGCTGAAAAGATCCTTACCGGACTACAGGACTTACATATGAATGGTAAGATCCACAGAGACCTCAAACCAGAGAATGTACTTTTCGATTCTGCAGGCAATCCTAAACTAACAGATTTCGGTATATCAGGTCATATCAACATACAGCTGACCGTCGTCAACAATGAAGGTAAACCTGAACAGATCTTTGGTAGCTACGCATATATGGCACCTGAACAATTGTCACCGGTTAAGCGAAAGAATACTTTGCTTCCTACAATTGATATTTTTTCTTTCGGAGTGCTGTGCTATGAGATGATTAGCTCAAAGTTGCCTTTTGGGCCATGGGAGACGCATGATGATATTGATCCATATATACGCAATGCTTCAAAAGGAGATTTTATTCCTTTTGAATCATCGCTCAAACTGGATCCAACCTGGAAAAAGATCATTGCAAAGTGTCTTTCATCTGACAGAGAAAAAAGGTACCAGAATGTAGGAGAGGTTCGAATGGATCTTGAAGGACAGCATTTTTCGAATGACAATATGCCTTGCACTTCGGATTTCAAACTAAGGATTCTGGATGGTGAAGAATATGGAAAACTATATGAAGTAGCCCTGGAAAGAACTATCTGCCTGGGAAGAAGATCCTCTTCAGTTAAAAATGAAGTGGTGCTGGAAGAAACCATATCCAATTACATCTCAAGAAGACATGCCACTTTCGAAAGAATTGGCAATGGAATATTCATCAGAGATGGACAATGGAATAATAAAATACAAACATGGGTGACCTCTAAAAATGGCACCTATGTAAACGGAATACTGATAGGTAGCCTCGCAGGCCACCATTTACACCGCAATGACATAATTACCGTAGGAAATACATCGATCAAAATTTATTAGAAACTTAATTTAACAATATTATGCGTAGAGCAAAAGAAATTCACTTGGTCAACATATCATTTATAGATATGCTGGCAGGCGCACTGGGAGCGGTCATGATACTCTTTATCATCGTACCTAAAGTGTCCTTTTCCGATCTTGAAAAGATCAAAACACTAGATTCACTTGCCATCAATAAAGCCAACATGGATAGCATGCTTGTTTCCCTGAAGTCTGTAGTTCCTGAAAAAGAATATCAAGACCTTATTCAGAGTTCGGCAACCTTGCAAGCTTCCATTGAGGCACTCAAAGTTGATGTCGATAATGTTCAAAGTGCCTTAAAGCGAAAAACAGATCAATACAACAATGTTGCCAAAAAATATGATCAGGCGATGACAAATATTAATAGCCTGAATGCACAACTTAAGAATGCCCCTAGTGCAGCTCAATACAATAAAATGGCAGCAGAACTTAAAGCTGCAAAGGCGGCCAAGGAAGAAAAGAATCCTTCCAAACCAGCACCTAATAACAAGCCGATAGCTTCTGCGCCGGTCGTCTCAAGTAAAAAAGAGCCTGATGCAGCTGCCGTAAGGGATGAAACTCCTGGCATCGGTGATGCCATCTTTGGGATAGATCCTCCACTGACCATTATGATCAATTGGGAAGATAAATCGGATAAAGTACACCTTTACATGAGGCAAAGTGGCACGAGCAATTGGGTATTCTATCAAACGAAAAGAAGACGTGCAAGTTTTGGAACGTGGGACAACAGTTTAAGAAAACTAACCAGTAAACCATTTGAAGCCATCGTACAAAAAGACCAGTTGGTGCCAGGTACATATGAGATCTACGCTCAGCCACAGACAGCTAAAGCAGGTAGCGTGGATGTGACAGGATTTATCGCAATGAAACTACCGGATAAACCCATCAAGAAGTATAACCTTTCTGCTAAGAAAATCAATATTTCAAAACCACCTTATACAGGTAGTTCTACAGAGACATTGTTGGGAAGCCTGACAGTAACTGCGGACGACATCACCTGGAATCCAAACTAAACAATCCAAAACTTAATAACAAACTAAAAATTAAAAACAATGAATACCAGAATAGCAAACTTGATCTTAACCGTTATCATCACCACAGCTTTAGGCCTTATTCTTTCCATCTCATATTCTTATGCTCCAACGAGATTGTTAAAATTACTTGGTGGAGAGATGCCGCATGGTCTAATTCAGATGGCTACTTATTTCTTCTTCTTCTACGGAATGTTGGAAGTCCTCAGGTTTTACAGATATGTAGATTTTCAAAAGAAAGGATTAGTGCTTAATCTGCTTCCAGAAAAAGAGCAATTCGTAATATCTGCTGATGAGGTGAATGATCTAAAACTAAAGATGGTCGATCTTGAAAAAGGGCATCCTTATCTTATCCTGGATATGATCAAAAAAGCATGTACCAAGTTTCGATCAAACAAAAGCGTCGGTGAAGCACTTAGTATCGTCACTACACAAACCGAGATTAATTTAAGAAACACAGATTCTGAGCAAAACCTGGTCAAATACTTCGCATGGGCTTGCCAGTCCATTGGTTTAGTCGGTACGGTATTGGGTATCGGCATGTCACTTCAGGCAGCCAATGAGATCTCCAGCCAGGAAGGTATCGACAAAGTAACAGGGTTACTGGGTGTCTCATTCGACAGTACCTTGATGGCCTTGTTCTTGAGTATTATACTTATGTATGCCTATAGCCTTGTGTCAGAAAAAATAGATAAGCTACACAGTGACAATGAAAACTATGTCATTGAAAATCTTATCAACAGGATCTACAGCAAATAATATTTAAAAAAGCCAAGACCGTGCTACTACAATTTTCAGAAATAACAGATATCGGGGCCAACAGGACGTCGCAGCAGGATAGCATTTTGTCTATTCCTCAACTGATCCACAACAATGATTCCCTTACAGATCAAGATTATTACGATGATTCTAATGCTTCCATATTTGCAGTAGCTGATGGCATGGGTGGGGGAAAAAGTGGAGACCTGGCATCACAATTGGCCATAGAAGGTCTTAGTGAATATGTTTTAAAGCACAAAGAACTCTTACCTAATGATTCTTACTCACTTATAAATAGTGCAATCTATCATGCTAATGAGCAGATATTAAGCCACCTGAATTTTCATCCTGATGATTTGAGTATGGGCTCCACCGTAATGATGGGGCTCATACAGGATGAAAAATTGTTCATTGGCTGGGTTGGAGACAGCAGGTGTTATGGCCTAGACAAACTAGGCGAACTCACTCAATTGTCCCATGACCATTCTTTTGTTCAAAGCCTTGTAGATGAAGGTAAGATCACACAAGAAGAAGCATTTGACCATCCAAATCGAAACATAATAAATCAAAGTCTTGGAATGCCATCGATCATTCCATCTTTCGAAATGTTTGAACTAAATAGCTTCAGCAAAATATTACTTTGTTCTGATGGATTGAATTCTATGCTCACCGATACAGAAATACGGAACATACTACTAAAGGATCTTCCAGTAGATCAGTTAAATCAGCAACTAGTAGATTTGGCAAATGAAAAAGGAGGAGATGATAACATATCTTCTATTCTTATTCATCTGTATCCCAAAGAAAAAATAAAAAATGGGACTTCTGAATCGCTTGTGAATCCAATTGTCAAACCTTTTAAAAGAAAAACCACATGGATTTTAACCTTAATTAGTATTTGTCTTATTTCACTTTTCGTCCTCGTATTTAAATATCAGACCAAGCAGAGTTCCACTTTAAAACCTGCTAAAATTGAAGAAAGAAAACAGGCTTCAATTAATGATAATTTAAATAAAGACAATTCCCTTCCGGCGCAAACTGTGGCTAACCAAACAACTAATCAGGATACCATATCTAACAGTAATAAAAGTTACTATATCAGAATCAAAGTATTCTCTAATAAAAAGCAAGCTGATGCGCTCGCCAAAACTTTGGAAGGAAAAAACGATCAGCTTAATTATGAGGTGAGATTGTCAGGTGAAGGGCTATATGAGATCTGTCTGCTAGACTTCAAATCAAAAGATGATGCAATGAAGTTTCTGGAAAAGAGCGCATATCCGGATGCAGTAATTCTCTATAAAAATGTAGTACGATGAACATTTCAGAAATATTTCACAATCGATACGAATTGATCCAAAGAGTTGGCACCGGAGGCTTCTCAGAGGTGTGGAAAGCACATGATATGCGCTCTGGCATGGAGGTAGCTATTAAAATATTTCGCAAACAAGACGACGAAGGAATATCATTGTGTAAAGAAGAGTATCTCAAGGCTTTCGAAATGTCTCATCCTTACATCATGACGCCTTTTCATTTTGATGTGGATCACGACAGACCTTATCTTGTCATGAAATACTTAACTGGAGGTACACTGGCTGCAAAAGAAGGTAAATTATCAAAAGAGGAAGTGAGGCGATTGATCACCCAATTGTCATCAGCACTACAATACCTGCATTTTAAGACAAATCCTATTATTCATGGTGATCTGAAACCCGATAATATCCTCATCGACGAAATGGGCAATTTCTTTTTGACAGACTTTGGCATCAGTACCAGACTTCAAGAGAAATTTACTGAGACCATGCTGATGTCCTCACAGTCTAGTTTGGGTAAGGGCGTCACACCTATGGCTTATCGCTCCCCGGAACATTTTAAATATAAAAACTGGTCACAACCGCAACTAACCAACAAGGCAGATATATGGTCTGCTGCGGTCACTATATATCATACTTTATACCAACAATTGCCCTTCAATGGCGAGGGAGGACTAGGTCAATTGATTATGATGAGAAGCGGAAATCATGAATTAGAAGAAGTGCTTGACTTTCCTGAGATCGTTGAATATGATGAATTTATTCCTTTGTTGACTGCTTGCCTTGAACTTGACCCAATGGATCGTCCATCTATACTTAATACAGAAATATTACCAAAACCTAAGTCAGAAATTGGTGATGAAAAAGTGTTGACGGCGACACCATTTACTCCGGGAATTCAAAAAACAGAAAATAAGAGAGAATCAAATAAATACATATATATATTACTTCTTTTTTTCGTCTTGACGGCCATTGCTATAGCTTTTACATTTAAAAAAGATGGTAATCCTTCCTTAAATGATCAAATAAGATCTGAACCCAACGCGCAACAAGTGATAGAAATATCTGACGACACACTGACGCACATGGGTCTTGTAGATCCTACTGGGAGAAATGATAAAGAGCTCACTTCATCTCAAGCCAATACTGAGCCAATAACAGATAATTTAAGGAAGCATTCTAATTCAGAACTCAATACTCTTAAAACAAATAATAAAATTATTCAACAAAATGAAACAAATACAAACGCTGATCTATCTCAAAATAATGTAATGACTCCTGAAGAGAAAGTCAACATTCAATTACCGGAAACTAAGACACCATTAGAAGAGAAAAAGATTGCAATTCCTGAATTAAAAGAACCAAATAAAAGCAGTAAAACTGCAGTGATCAAACCAAATATTTCCATTCCGTTGATGTTGAATGAACAGATAAATAATTCAGATAATTACAAATCAGGATCAAAGATATCCTTCATTGTCAATGAGGATGTGATTAGTTATGGCGACATAATTATAAGAAAAGGGACTGAGGTCTTTGCTGAAGTAAAAAAGAAAGGTGATAAAAAAATAAGTATAAGATTTCCTATTGTCTACACTTCAGGAGGCACAAAATTAAAAGGACTGAATCTGGACAATTTTGAGATAAATATTGAAAGTGACAAAAAAGGTAAAGTGTTCCGACCAGTAACCTCCTCCTATCAAAAAAATGTATTAATCAATTAAAATATAAATGATGAAAAAAATTAAATACACGTATTTAACAACTACTGCCTTGTTCATAATTTTGTTTAATTTAAGTGCGATTTGCCAGGACAGTTATCAGTCTTCTACATTCAATGGTTTTGGAATTAGAATTTCAGCATTAGGAGATTTTTGGAAAGGAGAAATCATTACAGACAAATCAACATTTGGAGGCGGTATCGATGCGACAGCAATGTATGGTATTGGCGAGGTGATTGGTATTTATGCCGGATATCAAAATATATTTCCGGCATCGTTAGAGCCCAGCGAAATTGGATATTTGATCTATACAGACAAAGTAAAACACCAAAATTTTACTGCCGGATTGATGGCACATTTGGGGTCAACCTCAAGCAAACTAAGATATACTGTATTAGCAGGAATCATGGCAGCACAATCAACTACAGAAATATTGCAGGATCAATTTGATATTCTTTTAGATATAAAATTAAAAGGAGTCGGATTAAATGCGGGAGTAGGACTCGACTATTTTATTTCTCCATTCCTTTCAACATCACTTTATTTTAATTACAATTCCGGTAATTATAAAAATTCAGAATATCTCGGAATCACATATAAGGAGTCACTTAAATGGTCTCGACCACAGGTCGCATTGGGTATAAGCTACCACTTTGCAGGAAGATAATTTTTTAATTGTTCAAAATAAAAATATCATGAATTTATATAAATTAACATTTCTACTAATAATTTCAATTTCACTAACTAATTGCACCACACCAGACAAGGAGACTTCGTTATTAGAACCAAAGTTCCAAAGATGTTACATGTCGAAAGAATTTGTGAATAATCAGATATGGAAAGAGGTGATTTATGAGGACGATGGCTCTTTCAATATTGATCAGGTATTGTATTATCAAAATAATATAATTCGTCAGGATTGGACAGAAAGCTACGATTATAAAGATGGTAAAATTAGTCGCAAATCTGACGCATACACCTCATGGGAGTATGCCTATAATGATCATGAAGATCTTGCTTCTGTGATCACTTGTGACAATGCTTCCGGCAACTGCTGCACCAGCACTTATGTATATGATTACGACATTAACAATCTACCTCAAAAGATTACAACTTCTTGCAATGGAGGAGGTGGTTACTCAGAAACCTTTGATTACACCAATCTTGACAGCAGGTCATATTTTTACATTTATCAGGATGCGAACGAAACCAGCCTTAGCTCATATCAAAAATTTGTTGAACAGTTTATCGATCCGAATGCTTCATTATTCCCTGATGGAATCAATTATTATGTAGATAGGATCATTGAAGATTATAAGTCCAAACAATTCATAGAAAAGGTGATTGATCCTGGTGACTTAAAGGGTCGCTATCCAATTAAAGTAAATGAATTTATTTACAGTTTACCAAATTTCCAACAAACAGGTCAAAATGTCTATACCTATGAATATGTAGGTTGTGAATAAATATTCATTATATTTATTCGATATATCAATTTAATGGCGGATAACTTTCGATTTAACAAATACTTTTCGGCACCAGTCACGCTTAATATTTATGCGTGGCTGGCTTTGTCATTTTTAATTTTTTGGGTTATCAATCCCGGTAATCAGAATATGGAATTCAAGGTTATACTCTTGGCCTCTCTAAGTATTTTTTCTTCTGTGCCCTACTTCGTTACAAACTATTGGCTGATTCCAAAATTTCTTTACACAAAGAAATTTTATGCATTGGTCATTCTGACTGTTATTTCTATCATTGTATGTGCCTTAATCTGTATGTATGGAACTATGTATTCAATGACTTATTACATACCATATGAAGAATTAATGCCTTCTTCTGAATATGTTATTTACTATTTTCACATATACTTTTGGAATGCCTTACTTGGGACTTTTTCAGCCGGTGCGGTCGCATTATATTTCAGTAAAAATAACATTGAGAATCAATTTGCAAGTGTTCAAAGTGAAAAAATACAGGCAGAGCTATTATTTCTAAGAGGTCAAATCAATCCACATTTTCTCATTTCTGTCATGGATACACTTCAGGATAATTTAAACGAGGAGGGTATAAAAGTACAGGAATCTGTTTCAACTTTCAAAAATTTACTTAATTATCAATTATTTGAATGTAATAATGATGAGATAAATATTGAAAAAGAAATAGAATATTTGGCAAGTTATATTAAAGTGCAGTCCAACAGAATGGAGGTGGGATCAGATATTCAATTAAATACAACTGGAGCATTAACTAATTTTAAAATTGCTCCATTGATGATTTTGCCATTAATAGAAAATGCATTTAAACATGTTTCACATTTCAATGACCCTTACAGAAATAAAATCTATATAGACATTTACAGAGATAAACCAACGGAACTCCTGATCAAAGTCGCAAATACATATGAAGACAACAAGGGATCAAAACATCTGGTAAAAACTGGAGGCATCGGGCTTGTAAACTTAAAACGTAGGTTGGAATTGCTTTATACTAATACGCATGTATTTACAACGAAATCTCTCAATGGTTTTTTTACTGCTGAATTGTTATTGATAATTGATTAAAGCCAAAGAATGAAGTGGAATAAAATACACATTTGGGCTAAAAAATATAAATTACTCCATGTATTCTTCTGGCTTGCTATAATTGCAATGAATTCTTTTGTCTATTTCGATTCTGATGTGCCTCTAATGGCTACTCTATTTGAAAATATAATGATGGTCATGATAGGCTTTGTACCCTTTTATTTTACAGCTTATTATCTTGTCCCAAAATACCTATACCAGAAGAAGTTCATAATTTTCTTTTCTATAGTCACTGTTATGGCCATAACTATGACAATGACATATCTTTTATACTATTATATCAACATTTATATATTTCATCTAGACGAATTCCGAGAGACATTTAAATCAAATGTTTTCTTCAATTTACTCCAACATTTCTTTATTATTTTCTGGACATATATGGTACCTCTTATCAGTTCAGGAACAATAAAGGTAATGTCTGACAGATTTCGATCCGAAACAAAATTAAATGAAATTAAGGAGGAAAAACTATCGACTGAATTAAACTTTCTAAGGAGTCAGATCAATCCGCACTTTCTTTTCAATGTGATGAATACAATTTATTTTCAAATCTCCAAAGAAAATAAAAAAGCAAGGCAATTGGTGGAAATAATAAGTGATATGCTGAGATATCAATTATACGAATGCACTGCGCCGAAGGTTGATATAGAAAAAGAGCTCGAATATTTAAATAATTATATTTATATAAAAAAATTCAAGAAGGGTTTCAGAGGGAATATTGAATTAACTATTGATCCTGATGTAAGATGCAGATCAATTGCCCCGCTTCTGATCCAGCCCATTGTAGAAAATGCTTTTAATTACCTTGAAATAACCCGTAATAATAAAGTCATGTATTTTAACATAACAAATTATGAAAATAATGGCATTCTCATTCAAATATCAAATGAAGGTGCGGCCATACCTAATGGCTCCTATGTAACAGATGACACACAATTAATTAATTTTAAAAGAAGGCTCGAAATATTATATCCTGATCAGCATTCATTTGCCCATCACAAAGACAAAGCACACTATTTTTCAAAACTCATACTTAATCATGGATAAAATTAAATGTTTAATTGTAGATGATGAACCAATTGCCCGAGAAGGTCTTGCTGAACATGTCGAACAAATCGACTTTTTGAAATTAATTGCAACTTGTAAAAATGCCATTGAAGCAACCAACTGGATGCAAAAATCTGATGTTGATCTTATTTTTCTGGACATTCAAATGCCAAAAGTCACAGGCATTGAATTTGTTAAAAATTTGAAAAATCCACCGTTGACAGTATTTACCACAGCCTATCCTGAATATGCTATTGAAAGCTATGAACTTGATATTGTAGATTATCTATTGAAGCCAATTAGTTTTCCAAGATTCATGAAAGCAGCACTGAAAGCGAAGGAAATTCTTGCCCAACATGAACCTCACCAGATCTCTAACGATGGTTTTTTCTTTGTAAAATGCAGTCAAAAGATAGAAAAGATCATTGTACAAGATATAACTTATGTAGAAAGCATGTCTAATTATGTCATAATTCATACTAAAGACAAAAAATATATGACCTACCTTACTTTCAAAAGTGTCGAAGATCAGCTACCGTGTGACCAGTTTATTCGTATTCATCGCAGCTACATGGTGGCCTTGAATGCGATTAAGACGATTGAAGGTAGCGACCTGATCCTCGAAGGAGCTACCCTCCCTATTAGTAAAAACTACAAGGATGAGGTAATGCTGCACATTGAGAAGTTTTTATTTAAAAGGTAAAGAAGTATCAAAATTATTTGTTCTGTTGGTTAAAACCAAAGGCAATTTAGCCGATCATAAATGCATGAATAAGGCTTTTTATATAATACGAACTATAGTTTTGTTAGATTCGACTTAATGCTTAAACATTTCTATAAAGTGAAGCAATAAATTGCATTTTAATTTACCTATACTTTTTAGCAAATAAATATTTTAAAACATTGCAAATTCGTCCTTTCGTGGAATTTTAAAACTTTTGAATTTTTAATATATCAACCAGTCTTATTTTATCTTTTAATTTAAGAAAATAATTTCCTGGTATTTCAATATCTAATTTAATAAAATTACCATTTTCAATATTAAATTTTCGAATCGTTCTGCCATAAATATCAATTATATCAAAATCAAGTTTGTTGCTATAATCTCCGTCCCATGTGATCATAATTTCATCTTGAAAAGGGTTCGGAAAAGCTTTTAACCCAATATCATTTATTATTCGGTTTGCTTTTGATAAATCAGGCTTCCCTTCTGACGCTCCAATTGATCGCAACCCGGCATAATTAACTCCATAATAGTCAATTACGGGCAACATAGAATTAAATCCGGTTGCTATCGCCGGACTATTTTCCAGCAACGTAAATGCTTCAAGTACCACATTTGCAAATTCAGGATTACTACCAATGATGTTATTTTCATCTGTTACCGGAATAGCATTTGGCGCACTATTTCCTGTATTTTCATAGTTATACCACAAGTTATTACTCATTAAAAATGTCTCAGGAGCAGTATTTGGACCGATATTGCAATCCGTACTTACAGCATTGCTTTTATAAATTATATTATTTCTGAATGAATTATTTCCACATTGTTCAAAGCGATCTGGATCAACAGTCTCCTGGAGAATGCGCATCACCCATTTTTCAGGAGAAACGATCGTATTGTTGATCACCTCCACCCTTACACATCCCACAAATGCAATCGGAGCAAAAGAACCAATAAAAATATTGGAAAAAACCTGAATATCTGCAGCTTCAAAAGTTGCATCTATTGGCCTGAAAAATTCGAGACCTGTTGAACCACCCAGATTCAAACTTCTCTGTCCACAATTTTTAAAAAAATTTCTCTGTATAGTAAGGTATTGAGTTCCGCCTTTGGCTTGAATGGCATTACTTCCCAAATTTTCGAATAAATTCTGTTCAATTATTCCACGATGACAACCCACCATATCAACACCACTTCCTCCTGCAGATCCATTGATAAAATCACAATGGTTGATCAAAAAATCGTTCACCCCTGACATTTTCAACAAGTCATTATTGCCAGTAGCATTAATATCTCTGAAAATGCATCTTTCGAAAGTGATGTGATGGGAAGGGGTATCGTAACTTCCTCCATCATCCATATTAAATCCATTTCCTGTTTGCTGTTCAAAGACAAAACCTTCGATCTTTAAATAAGCCGCATCACTCAATTGCCAGGAATTTGTACCCCCTTGAATGACTACTGAACTGGCACTCTCTGCTCTAATATAAATCCATTGAGTGTTTGTTCCTTGTAATTCATTCACGAATTCACCACCCGGATAAGTTCCGGAATGAAAGAGGATCGTATCACCGGGCACGGCATCCTGAGCTGCATCCGATAGAGAATTATACGGCTGACCTG
>ERZ724508.1822-NODE-1822-length-11966-cov-5.319788_pt1 | contig 11966 bp, 21 predicted proteins | sample MGYA00376041_ERZ724508 | MGnify/ENA primary metagenome ERZ724508 (study PRJEB28724, sample SAMN07190887) | wastewater metagenome | isolation source: effluent of sewage treatment plant in Hong Hong | place: USA: Christiansburg, Virginia | collected 2016-03-01 ... | reverse complement strand
AACTTTTGGCAATGTAAAAATTGGGAGCCTTGGGAACCCCTTTTTGGTCTTTGGTCTTTGGTACCTTTACCTTCGAGTACAATAGTAAACACTGATCAACGAGATAAGAATTTGTATTTTTATGCAGAGCGTGCAGAAACGCCCGTTTTTTGCGAGACAGTTTCAAGAAGAGGAGAGGGTGCACTTCCCCGCAAGCGCGATAAGCTCGAGAAACTCGATCGCCAAGCACAGTGCGACCAAAAAAAGGCTAAAGGCGTCTATCGCCGACGATCATGATCGAAATAATAACAGTAAGTATCAGACGCACGATGTTCACGACGGGGGAACCGACGATTTGGATTGAAACGAAGGCGTGCGCATCGATTCGCCTTGCCCAACCAATTCCAACTATCACAAGTATTGAATTAGTCAGCTCGCTGAATTCTGTTGACAGTTTCTAAAACATCCATTAGCATCTACCATGATTATTGGAGCTTTGTTGTTGTTAACTGGGCAGCTAACATTCTGATGAAGCGTTAAATACCTTATCAGCGACCGGCTGTGATACATATCTCAAATGACCACCAAAAATCTGAATTTCATGTCACTTATACAAGACGATCGAACAGAGGAGCAGCACAGCACGATCACCATAGTTCAGATGGCCAAGGAGGTATGGCCGATGGGGTTCATCTCCTATGGAGGCCCAATGGCACATATCGGGCTCTTCCGTGAACGGTTTATCACCAACCTTAAATGGTACTGAATGCGGGATAATAGGATCGACGAAGACAGGTTCAACGAACTCACAACTATCTGCCAATCGGTTCCTGGGCCAACTTCAACACAGCTGATGATATCACTTGCCACCTATGTTACTGGCAATGTATACGGAGGGATAGTCGCATTTCTCCTCTTCTTTGGGCCTTCATTTCTAGTCATGACCTTGTGTGGACTGTTCCTCTCGCAGGCAGAAGTGCCAATGCTGTAACTGACAATCTAATTCAGCTTGAAAGAGCTACTTCATGGGTTTCAAGTGGCTGCAGTAGGAGTAGTTTTGCAAGCCTTTTGGGGCCTATCAGAGAAATACAGGAAGGACAAAGATTCCATCGTACTGTTCTCAACCTGTGCTGTCGTCTATATCCTGTTCCCAACAGTGGTCTGCATGTTCGCACTGTTTACTGCTTCGGTGATCTACTGTGTTTACTACAAAGAAATCGAAGTCAAAGCTGGAACCAGTTCAGATGAAAGCAAGATATTCGGCTCGATAGTGTTCGGGAAGATCTCTATCTTAGCTTTCTTTGGACTCCTCGTGGTTAGCATCCTCATCAAGGGAAGCCCCTCGATCGTTGAAAATGAAATGGCAGTCTTCTACAAGATAGGCTCCGTAATCATTGGTGGAGGGCATGTTATCTTACCAATGATGTGGACTGAGTTCAAACCATACTCTTACTTTAGCGAACATGAGTTCTGGAACGGCTTTTCGCTTGTTAGTTGCTTACCAGGGCCAATGTTTAATATGGCAGCATACGTTGGGGCTCTAATCAATGGAGTTGTCGGGTCAGTATGTTGCTGTATTGCTCTGTATATACCCTCCTTCCTCACAATATGGGCTGTGCTACCATATTGGCAACAATACCGAAGCATTGCAATGGTTCAGAAAGTGATATACGGTCTATGCTGCGCCTCTATCGGATTTATTCTTGCTGCTGTCGCGATGCTATGGGTCGCAGCATGCATGAATCCAAACCCCCTCGACACCCTTCTCAACACAGGAATCTCGTGTCTCGCATTCTATCTCCTTCAAGTCAAGAAAGTTGAGATACCTTATGTGATTCTGGGAGGAGGCCTAAAATTCCTGCTCAAACAGCTTATATTCCACTGATGGTATTTACAATGGTCGTCTCTCTTGCCCATCGTGTCATTCTTTGTTCAGTATTCGATGATACAACTTGCGAATCCTTCCAGTTATTTTATAAACCTAACTTGATGGGATTAATGAAGCAATCGCTGCTTGTAGCACTTCTCGTCCTTGCAGTGCACTGCACTATCTACGACAAGCTCTACGATGAGGCTTTTAAGATCACCCAGGCCATGACTATCGACCAAAAGATTGGTCAGACTCTCCAAGTCGATTTTCAGGCACTCGCTGGCAAGAACAGTACTGACCAATCTTTGGCACTTAAGTACTTTCTTGGTTCAGTGTTGATTGGTGGTGATGGGGTACCTGACGCCAACGGCAATATCGTCGAGCTTCCAGTTCAAGAGGATAAGATAAAGTTGATCTACCTCAATGGTACTTAGGCCAACTGGCAGACCCTCGCCAACAAATTCAATGGTATCGGGCCGGAAGTCACTACGGCAGAGGGCAAGACCTATCGAATTAAGTTGTTGCTGGGCACAGATGCTGTCCACAACAATCAGCATGTGGTCGGGACAATTCTCTTCCCACATAATACCGGACTTGCTTGTACTCACAATGCAGCCAACTTCTTCAACCAGGGCTACTGGACCGGTATAAATGTTAAAAGGAGTGGTTTCAACTATGCTTTTGCACCGACAGTAGCTGTGAGCCACAACCCCCAGTGGGGACGATACTACGAGACGATGGGACAGGACGATACGATGATTGCTGAGTACGCCAAGCAGTTTGTCAAGGGGCTGCAAAACATTCAAAGCAATGGGACGTGGAGCGGAGTCCTTGGTTCAGTCAAGCACTTCTTTGGAGATGGTACCACCATCTTTGGAGCTGATGAGGGAAACGCTCGAGTTCTAAACTTCAAATCCTACGTGAATCACAATATTCAAGGTTATAAGGGTGCGATCGCTTCTGAGGTTGGTTCAGTTATGTGCTCGTACTCCGCTATCAACGGAATTCCCCAGGCAATTGGAGGATGGATGGGCAATCTCCTACGAAATAAACTCAACTTCGACGGCTTCATCATTTCTGACTACGATGAAATGCGTAAGTATTGAGGTTACTCAGATCGCATCATCTAGCAACAACTCCCGACAAGCTAGCTTAACCTGACTGGACTGGACATGAGCTGCTCGACGATGATCAATGCCGGCATTGATATGTTCATGCTCCCCGGTTACCGAGGAATTCGAGGTGTGCAGGAGTATATCGAAGAGGTTAAGATTTCCATCAAAAATAACACGATCTCTATTGCACGGTTGGACGATATGGTCACAAGAATCCTCGCTGTGAAGATGTCGATGGGATTGACTCAACAGCTAAAAGGTTAAGGTACGGCTGGAGTCATAAACCCAAACTTGCAGAAAGAAGTTCCTGAAATCCAACACCCAACTACTTCTGGCAATGAGTATAATGATGCTCTGCAGGCCGCTCGAGAGTCTTTGGTTTTATTGAAGAATGACAACAAGTTGCTACCTATCAAGGGAATGAAAACCGGAACACTTGAGTACATTGTTCTGGTTGGTGAGCGAGTCATCAACGTCAACCATCTCAGCAAGAATATCCTGTTCAGAAACTTCGACAATATTGGTATGCAGTGTGGTGGCTGGACCATCCGCTGGCAGGGTTTCGAGGGCAACGATATGTGGAAAGGCAATGGAGCATCAGCCAATGCTTCTTCGATTCTTGATGCACTTGGAAAGGTATCTGGCTCAAAGGTAAAAGTCATTTAATGCAGTATAAACTCGTCTACCCCAACTACACAACCTTTTAGGAGCAGACTCGAGTTGACATTGAACGTGAACAGTTCCTCAACGAGCTCAAGACTTTGAAGAAGAACATGCACGCAAACAACACCATCATTCTCGGCGTGCTCGGTGAGTCTCCTTACGCAGAGACCTCTGGTGATGTTGGCATCCCCTACTGCAAGAACACTGTTCTCAGTGGTGACGGATGTCTTTATAACCCCGACCTCAATCCCTATCTTCCTCAAAACCAGAGGACTCTACTCGACCTCGAATATGAGAAATTCGACCACAGCGTTATTGCTTCCATCAAGGAGGCTGATAAGAACATTCCTCTGCTCACTGTGTTGGTTAGTGGTAGGCCAATGATTATTAACAACGTCACCAATACTTCAAGTGCAGTTCTGTCAGCATGGTTGCCTGGAACAACTGGCGGGCAGGCCATAGTTGATGCCATTGCAGGCGACTATATTCTACGACCGACCAATAGAACAGAAAAGGTGAATACTTTGGCATTCGACTGGCCCAGCACCCAGGTATACCTCACATAATACAGAATTCACTATTTGACTTCCCCATTTACCCCGCGACAGGAGAAGTCCCAACCTTCAAGACCCCACTCTTCACTATGGGAGCCGGAATTTCCACCGCATGATTCGATAAGAACGTTAAATATTGGCAACGGCCACTTTGAATCCACGACTAAGTCAGTATTTGCGATCTAACATTGATCACTTCTGCAACAGTTTCGAAGTTTGGTGTTAGACGCTCAGCAACAGCTTCTTAGTGCTATCGCTTAGCTTTAGAAGTGTCCGTTCGCTCTCGCCTATGATCCTGTCGTACTCTCGAATCGCCTCGTTCTTCTCTCGAATAAGGTCTTCAAGGTATGTCTTTTCCCTTCGCATTTTTGTCAGTTCAGTGGTCATTCCCTACAGATCTCTCCTTTAATTGATGATGTCCGTCATCATTAGACTCCTTTCCTGCTTGAGCTGCTCGAGTGTGCCACGAAGTGCCTGCAGTGTGCTATCCTCTTCCTGCATAACTGATTAAATTATTGCTGTCAATGCTCATATCAAACCATAAGCATTCGTTGATAAGTCAAATGATTTCCTTTGGGTGTCAGCACCCAGCATAATTTATTGTTAAAGTTATGCGCAGTAATAACTGCCTGACTGACCTTCACCTAATCGATAGGTCAAGCTTTACTCTGGAACCGAGGTCTGAAGAGAGCGAGTCCACCCAACCACACAACCCTTTCATCCGCACTCAAAGCCTGTTCAGGAAAAAAGCTTCACAGGAAATGATACAGAAGCAGTCATAGCAGGCACCACCAGCTGTTGTACATCGCAACAACACACTCCACCAAACGAGTACTCGCCAGGAGAGGATCTACGACCACATTCTCGATCATAAAGATGAGATGAGAGTGAGCAACAATGATATGAGCTTCTTCGATTCGTTTGGAAAGACGCTGGACGATAGGCAGCTTCGGATAAAAACCTAGCCGTGTGAGATTCCAACCAGATCACTCGCCCCAACCTAACCCAATAATATTGCTAAGCCAGTTACGTAGTTCTTTCTCAACCTCAACAGCTTACCAGCAGACGATCCTGAACCCAAGCAAAAGTCAAAGCCTTCACTTTCCAAGCAATATAAACCCAATTATGACCTGTTCGAGACCGTGAAGCGGTTGCATAGTGCTCTGGAGGAGGCAGATTAATAGTCGCGAAAGCATTTAACCGAGTAGATCCCAGAGAAGCTCCTGCTAGAGCTCCGTCGACTTACTATCAAACTCGAACTAACCAACAGGGAAAACCAAGAGAACACTAAAAGCTCTCGCTGCCCAAAGCTGGTGAAGTAGCGTGACTGCCTGGACCGGAATCGCAAGGTTCATATTTAGATGGTAAAGGTGGACCACCGCTCCCCCGAATGCAACTCGTACCGCAAAGGCAAGTCCACCAGTAAACCCACTGGCCTGTATGCTCTGAAGTCTCGCTTGCACCTGAAATGATTCTGTTTCCGAGTGTTATTTAAATGAAGGGTCAAGAACTCAACCTGTTCGCAGTTCAGAAGAGTGTGGAAGAGCAACTCAAGAAACCGGAGAGCAAGCGTGATGTGCTGCTCTTCGAGTAGTAAATAGCTGGGTGATTCAGCAAGTTACTGCTGCTATACACTGCACAGTACGGCATCTACGTCGTTCCGCAGCTGGAGAACGTTTAAGGTAGTTGGTGGCTAAAACAGAATGGCATGGTGTCGTGTTCGTCCGGCATGGTCTCTACAAAGAGGGGCGCTTTAAGTTCAAGTGCAGCTTCCGCGAGTTTCCGGCCAAACCACCGAAGTTAACTTTCGTATCAGAGGTGTACCATCCCATGGTGAACGAGGAGACTGGCGAGCTGGACCTGAAAGTACCTCACATTCCCAGACCTAGACACTTCTAAACAACCGGTGGAACTACGGAAGTGAAAACCTGTTGTGCCAGGTCTTCGAACGCGTGAAGAGCATCTTTACAGACGTTCGGAGGCTGGAGTAATCCAAATCATTCAACCCTCGTGCTTACGACCTGTTCAAGAGCAGTGTGGAAGACTTCTACGTTAAGGTGCTATCCTGCGTAGAGAAGTCCAAGCAGAACCTCTACGATAATTACTAGGGCACCAGCATGCGGGTACACCTTGGCTTATTCTAGTTCACTGAGCCAAACACCCAGCACGAACGCGTTGCACAGGAGCTGAGCAGTATCTGCTCTAAGCAGAACCTCTCGCTCGAGGAAAAGAAGAAGCAGTTCCTAAAGTACGTGCTGCAGTGACGCCGCATTTAGCTTCTAGCTATTGATCAGATGAGCTTGTTGAAGCTGTCCTTGTTGATGCAGAAGGCGTAGCTGCTACCCACACCTGCGGTGAAGTAGCGAGCCAGCAGTTTGTTTCGGCAAAAGACGCTCAATGCCACCCCAACTCCATACCCGATTCCGGAGAACACGAGAAGGTCCAAAGCAGTCTTGTTGAGCAGCTGGTCTTTGTGCAGCAATCGTTTTCTCTTGTCGGTACGCGACTCCATTATTAAATATGAGTTATGGTGGCAGATATACGTCAGTTGTCTCGAGACTCCAAAGCTTCGAGGCGGTGGTTTTGACTTTCCACCAACCTTTGAAGCGTTTCCAATGAACCTTCGTAGGTTACAATCAGCGCTTGTTTCTTGCTCAGCTCCTGCTGCAGCTGAGTTATCCGGATATCCTTTTCCCGAAGCAAGGTAATGTTTGACTTCTCAGATTCCTATGAGCGTCCAGATAACTTGTTTTATCGACACCGAGAAAAGAAGTTGAGATTCTTGGTGGGGTCGACCATAACTGATTTCGAATCGATCAGAAGTCTTCGGAGGGCTTCGAGTTCCTTCCGACAGGCACGAGTCTCAGCAAGATAGTTCCCGTCTTCGTTGAGCATAGATTTCCTCGGATTTGCTGCCTCTTCAGGCATAGAATTTGATACTACTGGCTTGTTCTACACAGGTTTTGACTCCTCGAAGAAGACTGTTGTTCGTTCGACAAGCTTGCCCTTCTCTTTACAGAATGGTGAAGCTGGCTTTCTGTTCTCCTTATCAGCATCGGCTGGAGACTGGGCGTTTATTCGATTCAAACTCTTATCTCTCTCGGTTGGAGGCTTCGACCGCAATGTATTGCTGTTACTATGATTGTTGTTGATTTCAGCTCGGCTGATGTCTCTCAGCTGGACTGGCTCGCTTTCGTGACATTTTAGGGTATGGCTTATTGTGGTTTTCTCCTCTACCGTCCGAACAATATCGCCCAAAACGATAATGTGATTCTAACCAATTGAGAAATCCAGAATCGCTTTGGATTTGAGCTCGAAGTGTTTGAGTTCGACCTCTGAATCAGCAATGGTAGCCTGCCAACTGAACAATTCGCCCTTGAAAGACAGTGCCATTAAACTATCGTTGCCAGCCTTCAGTTCTGTGAAACTCATCTCACTGTCGATGTGGTAGGGGACGAACTGTCTGGTTGCTCCTCCCCAAACATACAATTGCCCTTCACAAATACAGGCCGAAAACTTTGCAGCCTGAATAATTGACACATTTTGAGGATTCGCCAACCGCTGAGGTTCTAATACGTACTTCTTTCCATTACCGATTCCCACTTGGCCTGATGTATTGTCACCGGTTCCATACATAGTCCCTTCAGGAGTGAGAAACAGCGAATGGTTTTAGCCAGCAGCAACCATAGAAATCTTAGTATCAAGCCTAATTTTTGTCGGTCGTTGCTGATTTTTGTTGTTTCCAGTCCCCAGCTGCCCATAAATTCCGTTACCAAAAGCATATACGTCTCCTCGGCTTGTCACCAAAAGAGTGTGGTTTGTACCGCAACTCAAGTCCTGCACCTCATCTTCGAGGAGTACTCGCTGTGCAGCACTTGAATTCTTATTGGTGCCGATCCCCAGCTGTCCATCCATTCCTCTCCCCCAAGAAAAGACCTCACCATTCTCAGTTAGTGCGCACAGATGAAAAGCTCCCGACTCAATTTTGCTAACTCCCTCCAGTCCTTCGACGAGTATGGGAAGAAAAGAGTAGTTGATTTCCTCATGGCTCGTCCCTAGCGTTCCATGGATGTTGCTGCCCATTGTATAGACCAAGCCTGATATAGTAAGAAGTGCGCTGTGATGGTATCCACAGGAAACCTGTTTGATGAATACCCCAAAGTCGTAGCTGCGAGGCGATTCAATGACCTTGACGGAGTTCTTCTCACCTGTGCCGCTCTGCCCATACTTGTTTGAGCCCACGAAGAATATTTCGTTAACTTGCATTTAAATTTCAGTTAGGTCCGACCGCTTTTGCAGTAAGCCCAACGCTTGACAGTTGATTGATTGTATACATACTTGGTTGAGGGTGTCCCACAATAATATAACTTCCACGACATGTACCACAACCCAACCCAAATGGACAGCTACAATAAGTTTCCTGGCAGGACAGCTCAGGGTATTAGTGAGCTTATGCAGGAACTCTAATTGCCAACTGGCAGGAAGAGAGAGATCTAAGAGAACACGAGGGTCAGGGCCGAGCTAACACCCTTTCTCACATTCCGAAGATGCACCAGACCTTGCTGTATGATGATCCCAACAACCTTCGGCTGCAGCGTCCCGAGCCAGACAATACTGCCTACCGCCTGATGGGATATCAGGGGGAGCAACAGAACGGTCGCACAGAAAACTATTTCTATGGTAAGGGGACGAACAAGGCTGATACCTTTAATCGACTGGGTCGGAAGCAGCAACTGCTTGAGGAAATGGTAGCAGTTATATTCAACGCAGTACCTCAACCAAGTGAAGACTTAGTTTGCCCAGCAAACCCAAGAATAGCTCGCGGAGGCCCAGCGCAGGGAATTCCAAACCACCAACAAAGACGTCTTCATAAAACATGTATACTCCCAAGTCATTCAGGACATTGCACAGAACACTATCGGCCGGAGGGTGATGCAAGACCAAAGTGGCAAACCTGTGCCTTTCGAGAACATAGATTAGGACCTGAAGACCGATCACGGATTTTACTCCCGAAAACAGATAACCCCTGACGAAGAGCTGAAGAAACTGTTGCCACAGGGTCACTACTCGAAGCAGCAGCCAATCACTTTCTGGACAGAGAAGGTCAATGACGGCAACTTTTACATGTCCAAGCAAACTGGAACGACTAACACCTAGTTCTACAAGAACAACGAGTTCCTTCGTACGTTCAAGGATTATAAGCACTACAAGGACTGATCATAGGAACATCTTCTTGAACTGGCTTCCAAGCTTCTTTTCAGACTACCGTTCGAGGATACGCAGTTACTTTAGACGCTGGTTGATGTCCTCCTGCATATCAGGTTGCAACTACAGCACTCGGTTAAAGTCCCGACGGGACTGGTCGAATTCCTATGTGTGCATTAAAGCGATTCCTCTTCGGTAAATGAGTTTTGGTGGCTCTGAGATCTCCGAAGCCTTCTTCAGACTACTCTAACCATTGTTGTACATGTCCAATGCCTTCTGGTACTTGGATTCGAACAGGTAGATCTGTGCCATGTTGAGATACACCGAGAGTTTGAGATCGCGCATCTTCTTGGCCTGCTCTTCGCCAACCTGCAGATCTTTGGAATAGGAGTAGTAAGCGGATCCCTTTTCCTGGAGCCCTGCTAAGTACAGGTTGGCCTGATGGTATTTGGCGAGTGCCTTCTTGAAATCCTTCTGTTGGAAAAACAGGTTGCCTTCCTGCTTGAGTTTTTCTGCTTCCACAAGCTTATCGCTCGATGATTACATACTGCAAAAAGATAATACTATCAATTGCTCATACGCGGGTATTCCTCAGTTTGCGGCTGTTCTTGCGAAGGCTCCTTGATGTTGTTCTGCATGCTATATTGACTAAAAGCATAGCGTAGCGTATCTGACAGGTGCTTGGATTGCATATCGTCCAGGCCATACAGCTCAAAGTATTTGGCAGCGATTGTTCGAAGGGTCTTCGAGGGAAGTCCAAGCATCACCATATTGTGGCAGTAGGCTGCAAGCTGGCTGAAAATTGCATTCTTTTAGCGGTCCAGGATCTATTGGTGGGTGTCAGATCTTTGCTGAGAAGCAATCACCTTCAGCTCCTCTTGGATAGACTCAAGGATGGCAGCTTCCCAAAACTAAGGATACTTCCATAAGGGATGGTCCTTCAAAGAATGATATAGTTCAACCTTTTTGCCCACAACTTTGCCACTTCCCTCCTTACCCTCCTCCTTGGGAATTTCCTGTAAATACTGACTGAATGTCAGCGTCATCAGCTTGCGAGCTACCAACACATCCTTTTGTTCCAAACACTAATTTATCCCACACTTTACGATCGTCAGCACAATTTAGTAGGTCTTCAATACTTGTTCATGGCTGGCGGTCGTCAGCTGCAGATTGTACATACCCCCGTAGTAACGTTGTAGAATTGCAAACAGGTATCTATTCTGCTCATCTTCGCACAACTTGCTTAAATTCTCAAGGCACTGTGAATTTAGTTCTTGCCCCTTCCAACTGTGATCCACGACACTCGCCAGTTACAGATAGGCTGCCGATCGAAATTCCTCCGAGACGCCCTCCTGTGGAATGGCTCCCTTGTAGCTTGCTTCAACAAACTCTTTCACGTCCTTTCTTCTCTAATTAGCCTCCACAGTTACTTCATACTCAATTCGCGTATATGTTTGTCTGTTCACGAGGCGCTGCACAGACCTCGTCAGCATATTGTTCAGTCCTGAAAACCCTTCGACAGAGACTCTAGGCTTTTGAGACGTGTGGGTTTTAATGAACATCTCAATGTCGAGTTCTGGTTTTGCCTCGCCTACTTGCTTGCTCACGTTGCCGATATCGTAGTCAAAGTTTTTCATCATGCCTGACTCGAAGACCAGCAGCTTCATCACTCCGTCGACCTGCTTGTCAATACGAGTGCGTTCATGCTGCTCGTAACGTGCGAGGTACTTGTCCATTTCGCTGTTGTACTGATGGACGAAGTCGTTATACTGCTTCAGAGCTTGCCTATAGGTCTGTTCGTACTCCTTCGCTTCCTTTTCGATATCTTTGGTTCTGGCAATTAGCGGAGATATACCTTGCCTGCTGCTTTTCTTTCCGATCCTTGCTGAACTCCGATGACAGTCTCATGATTTCGTTGGTGATGATCTCCTCTTGGAAGTAGCGATCGCACTAGAGGTACCTCGACTTGCTCTTCAAAACAGCTTCTGAAAGGGTTAAAAGGTCCTTTTCCAGCTTCCTTGCGTCCTTTTATATCTTCTTACATTCTGTATTCTGAGCGTTGATGACTTCCCTTAGCATCACTAACACATCGTCCTTCAGCGACTGCGAAAACACCCGAGATTGCTCCACCCGATGCAACTGATCAGACTTAAAAGCCGCAAATGTTAGCGCTGATGATCTGCACTATGCTGATTGTATACGTGTTGGCCTGCGCATACTTCTCCACTTGCTTGGAAAGCCCTTCGAGCCCCTTTGCATAGGTATCTTCAATGTCCGCTCTTTTCAAGAAGGCAGATAGAAACTCATCGAACTCTCTACGGCGTTCCTGAGACTGTCTGATCACCACCTCCAGCCGGTCCTACCTAACCTCCATTCAGTACCTGTAGGTTTTCAGCATAGGATCGGCTCATACTGACTACCTAACTTATTATTACAAAACAGTACACGCCACCCATTTTCGACATCCAATTAGACATACCGAAGCAGCTTCCGATAATTAGCAGCTTTCAAATTTAAATGGCAAGCGTAAACGAACTCAAGGAGGTGCTCAAAGAGACTCTGGAGGAACGAGGAGTACTA
>ERZ724508.1821-NODE-1821-length-11970-cov-4.610323_pt1 | contig 11970 bp, 5 predicted proteins | sample MGYA00376041_ERZ724508 | MGnify/ENA primary metagenome ERZ724508 (study PRJEB28724, sample SAMN07190887) | wastewater metagenome | isolation source: effluent of sewage treatment plant in Hong Hong | place: USA: Christiansburg, Virginia | collected 2016-03-01 ... | reverse complement strand
AATAGTTATAAAACAGCTAAAAGATGATATAATTTACTCCCTTTTCCAAGCTGAACTCCCCTTAAAGCGAATAGATTCAGCATTCAAGAATAGTCTATCAGAATAACAACAACGAAATCATCTCTACAAAAATGCATCAAATACCCCTACATAGCTAAGAATGCAAGATAATTATTAAATTTTATTATTTTCATTCTGAAAGATGTAAAACTACTTATATTTAGAAAGATAATATTTTTTGCACTCACCCAAAGATTTAAAGCCTTTCCATCAGGTCATCCTGTTTAAGAACGAAATGAATGAACTTATTCAATAGTTAAAAACCAAAACAAGAGATAAGACAGGACAATCAAGAATTAATAAAGTGAATAAAAATGAGCAGGAGTAAATATCAAAAATGTCAGCAGAGAAAAAGTATGTTAATCATTCGAAGAAAGTAAAATTCTCATTGGATAACTCATAGTTTACTAAGCTTGAGCTTTTTACAGGTAATATTTTAAATATCTTTAGTTGCCATTGAAACTATGATTGACAGTTAGAATTTTGTGTATGGAGCACATAATGTTCAAATGTAGTTCGAAGTTGGACTAGAGAGGACTAAATAGTTTGCTGGGTTCATGAAGAATAGTCTACTGGGTCATTCAAAAGTAAGAAATAGTAATATCAGCACAAATGAGAGATAACTTCAGAAAAGCAACTACAATTTTAATTATAATTTAGATTTTTCAGGGCACAAAAAGAGAGAGCCTCGATCATTTACCACTTAGAATCAAAACTTGCCCAATATTTATCTAGGGAAGTGCTAAACTGTCAACATTTTCAGTATATTGGACTCTGCTGTGATTAATAAGCAAGTTGTGAAAATTGTCGAGCCTGATTTTATGGAGCAATGATATATGAAATTAAAATATAAAAAATATAAGATATTCAAATAAAGTATCACATTCGATTGAGTTTCATAATATAAGAGAAGAGAGCAAGAGTAAAATATTGATGAAGCCTAAAAATCCGAAGGTGAGGGCACAATAAAAAAGAAATTTCTGATACCCTCCGATGCACTTATTGAAATATCCACAATGATGATCCAAACCCCAGATGCAAACATGACATTCTCGGCAATGCTCCATATCTTAGCAGACATAAGCATTGCAGTATGTGCACCATTTCTTGCCACCACTTTTTACATATTACGAATCAGTTATGGAGGAAGGATTGACGATGCCTGGGTTAAATAATTGAGTGAGGATAACTGATATGTTGGCGAGTAATAAAATCAGCACTGAGATGATCAGCATTGTTGTAGTCTATAATCCGGAATATCCTTTATATGTTGGGTCATCATTTTTCCCATTTCTTATTATAAAGAATACTAATGCGATTATGTAGAGCACATCCATTGTGCCCAAACAGATTAGACTCTGATGCCAATTATGATTCGTCATCAAAAGAGGAACACCCTTCCCAGAATAGAATAGAGGCTGATAATTTTTCAAACTGTTGAAGAATTCCTAGTCTGATTTAGGGTTGTTAGAAGAAAAGCCTGGATGATTTTGCTGTATATTTTGCATGCACTCCCACCTTTGTGCTTTGCTAATTTGATGATAAAAATTAATTTATTGACTGAAATCGAGTTAAACTCATTTAATAATAAACTAACTGCATGCATTATATTATTATTAAGTATAAAGATTGGCCTCCATGCAGCAGCACATCCATTCCTTAAACCAAAGCGAAGAAATTTCGACAGAAGAGTTAAAAGAGAAAATTTTATCCAAAAGCTATGAAATGTCATTGATCCAACTGGACAATCCTTTAAAGATTACATTCCTCACATTCACCCCATAAATTTACATCAATCTCATTGTTACTATCCCTAAACTTGACTTCTATTTAAAGAATTTCTGGGAGTCCCTCACAAGAGGATTAAATGAAAAAGGAATTTAATAATTATTCAATGTCTATCGAAGATGGTTATTAAAATCTGAAGAAGTTTAGACTGAGTACTAGCCTATACTTGCATAACATATGTACATGTTTTATTGTTTGGTTTACAATCAAGAAGATTCCTCTCCAATGATCAATGAATATATTAAATTTCAACTGGCAGCGGGAAGGATGAGCAATGATTTGAACAAATGGCTTCCCAAATTTGTTATGAGATTCGCCAATCTCGATTACTAAGTCTTGTTTTATTGCGCCACCTAGTTCTTCAGAAATCCTCAAAACTATGATTTCCAAAATGAATCAGATAAGTTTATCCTAAAGGTCAAATAAAAATTTTAAGAATTCCTCGAAAAATTTGAAGGATCCCAACATAGCACAGAAGTTCAGAAGATTAGAGAATTAATTTGGCAAATTTAATGTAAATATATTGTTATCTTTAGAAATTTTTACAGTCACCATTCAATCAAATTTAAGTATGCAGCACGAAATATATAAAAACATATTAAAATATTTAATTAAAAGTGAACAGTTCAATAGCGAAATATTTTTGTTCTTAAAAAAATATGGTTTGATAGGGGTCTTTAATTTCTGGGTTCAAATGCTTATCGATATAGGAGAGTACTCGATGGCAATATTTCTTGTCGAAAATCTTTTGTATTACTACTGTACTTGTGTGAAGCAAGCGAACATCGTAGAAATCATAGAAAACAATTAGGATTGGGTAAGATATTGGGCTTAAGGTTTATCAAAGAATCGAGTTTCATTAATTTCTCCCATGTTTATGAGCGATTAAAATTGTTTCTTGATCTTGAACAAAATTCTCATGCACTTCAGATTCGAAAGCGAAGAAAGTTTCCTTCTCATGCTCGACTAGATAGGCTACATTGATTCCGTAAGAAAGTTTGGTCAATAATAGAGAGTCAAGGCATCAATCGTCAACCTTTTTCACACATTTATTCAAGAATATGAAACCATTATTCGATAAATGTTCCAATGAGTCAAAAATCCATAAAATTGATGAGAAATTAATTAACGTATCATAAACATATTAAATAAATAATTTTTATCAAATTTTTGGCCTCGTTTATCTCCATCTCTGAGCTGTATCCTAAACAGAATGCAATTTCCATCCAAAATGGAACCTGTTGTAAAAAAAATTAGTAAATGGCTAAACGAAGCAGTGCAGGTGAATATGATGAACTGAATTATAAGGCGGTAAATGAAATCCGAATCGAAAAATTCTTTTATTTTATTTCTTTTCATCACAAAGTTTATTTAATACCTGGTTTCCAAATTATCTCATTCTATACATTTCTTCTTCAGACTCAAGCTCCATAGCATTTTTGATGTGTTTTTTTGTACAGACGAGCACATGCTCTTGAGCTGAACTTTTAGTAATATCATGGAAAGCGAAAAATTATTCATTTTACATAATTACTTTGATTTTATCATTTAGAATATCGCAGAATATACAAGTGCTGGTACTATTTTTGTTGCCCATTGATGAGTGCACAATATAGATATTAAATAAAGTATTGGTAACAACTTCTGAAAAGTATTAAATAGATTAGATTATAATGTCATAGACGTTAAAAATGTCATAAAATTGTATCGAATATTAAGATTACAAGCGGATCATCGAGGAACAAGCAAACACCCCTCGGCGTAATATATTCGAGTAAAACCGTATATTCTCCCATCAAATATAAAAACTTTCCCAATAAAATATTAAACTAAATAATCAACTCTCGCAACTCAACAATATTTGCTCTGCCATTATTGATGCCATAGGTCGGGTCTTCTCTCAGGATCTCGCTATTTAGTTGCAAGAAATTCTTAAGAACTGCTAAAATCAAACCTAAAAAATGGAGATCATGAGCAACACTATCTTTTAAGCTTTGATGACTCACCAATCTCAGCCTACTGTTTCCGATTGGTCTCAGAGTAGAACAAGCAGGAGAAAGTAAATGAGAACTCCTGAAAGAATTTCTTGTTAAAATAAATAAAATAAAAGTTTTAGATAGCAAACTTTTAGATAGTAGAATAAAATCTCTCCAATCATGAGTTCAAGGAGGTATTAGTCATCCAGATCCCCTAACTCGGTGGCAGGAAGTAGTAAAAATAATGATCCAAGCACAAGCAGATCAAATTTTAATCACAATATATTAAGTTTACACAATATTATAGCAACAGGGATCAGCTGTGAAATCTGTGATCAAACATTTGCTCCTAATTAGTTTATAGAGCATGCTTCGAGATGCAAAGAAGACAAATAATATTCATCTGGTTCAGTTAATATTAATATGAGTTATAACTCAGAGCAGGACAGCAACTTTAGTTATAAATTCGAATCCAATGAGAGTGAATCACTGAGGTAATTAAAATAATTAAAAGATATTGATTTGGAAGACACCCACGACCGAAGATTAAAGAAGCAGAGCGATGGGTACCTGAAAATGATGAAAAGCTTAATTCTGATGCAAAACTAAATAGAACAACAAATTCAGCTAATAAAGTGCTCAAAATAGCGCATAGACAGGGATGCTTAGAAGAGGAAACTCGAAAAAGACTTAGCGAAGGTGATGTACGTAATATAACAAAAGAAAAAACAAGTAAAATAAAATTAGAAGAATAGTAAAATGATGAACAATAGTTCAAAGTGTGCCAAATTTAAAAAAATGTCAACAAACAGAAATAAAAACTGATACTTTATTCATAATAAGATTACTCCTTTTATCATCATACCTCAATATTCATTTAATGTTTAAAATCACTTTTATTAAGTTAAGCAACATTCCTCGATACTTGAAGACTATTCCTGAGCATAAAATAAATACTATTATGATGATTGAATATTTTATTATCTTCTTCCGCTTTTGTTTTGTTTTCTATTCTTCTATTTCTTTCAAGTTTAATTATTTTTTTATCTATTATTTGTACTTGTTTGCAGATTTCGACGTCATTCCTTTTTTCGCTTATAAATATCCTCGATAAAGTTATCGAGTACCTGAACATTCAACAAGTTCTACATCAGATATAGGTTTCTTCTTTCTGAGTTTATCAAACAGGTCATATTGTTCAAAGGCAAGCAACTATTAAAATGTACTCAAATGATCAAACTATGAACATTAAAGCAAATCATCAAAGGTTATTTAGCTATAGCTTCCTGCCTCCAATTTAGTCCTTAATTTCTCTACTGAATTGAGCTGTTGATCGATGATTTCAGAATTTTATTTATGAATATGAGTTTTTCGTTTATAAATATCTGACATTATTTATATTATTTATACTTTATAATCATACAAAATTTGATATATTATTTAGTATGAGTTATGAGCTCAGGAGGAATTAAATAAATGGGAACTTAAAACGATCATCCTTGGAAAAAAATTAAAATAGTAAGGTGAGAAGGTGATAAAAGCATCCTTTGGTGGAAAAAAAGTAATTTATTGATAAGCACACTTTATATATTTAATAGATTTACGAAGGAGAATGAAGGAAATTTTATCCCTGCTACTAAAATTTCAAATATACGAATAAATAAATGTAATATCATCATTTTTTATTTATTCTTTTATTTTTTATGCCATCTTTTCTTGTTATTTATTAATCTATCACTGAGTATTAGTTGTTATAATTATTGATGTCTTAAGAGTCCTATACTTAGGGAAGTTATGATTCTTTATAGGGGTGCAAGCATAAAATCTAGCTTTGCAGGGCTTATACAGAAACTGGTTATTGTCCTTATGGCTAATTATGTATGTTTGCCCACGGAGTTTCATAGCTACTTATGTATCAGCCAGTTCTCAAATCAAAAAAGTGTCGTAATTATCACGTTAAAGGGTACTGCAGGTTTGGAGAACGCTGCAATTTTAGACACTAAAAAAAAGCCAATCCAAGGAAGAAGAAAAACCTTTACAAATTTCATCGAGTTCTTAATTCCTACCCCGATTTAATTTTGCTATGCATGACATCAGGAGAAACCGCAATAAAAAACAGTTCCCCATGATTCTAATCTCTTCCCATTTTTTATTAAATTCTTTAACATCAATTAAATCATTGAAAAAAATATTCTTCCTGCCAATATTACATTTTAGTCAACGGCATTTCGTTAGAATATAATATGTTTTTGATTTAATTTTATTGGAATATTTATGCCCTTATTTTTAATATTTTTCCTGATATTATTTTAAACCAACATCAACTAACTATTTTTTCTACATGAAAGATAAAGGGAAAAAATATATTCCGTTTTAATCTCTTTGATGGAGATAAACGAATTTAATTATTTAAAGATTTAACTTTTTGTTTTCATGTTTTTCTTGTACTTGTTTTAAGCCTTATGATAAATGTCATTGCTTGTCCTTTCGATGATTAGGATTTTGATTTAATGGTTAACTTAGCGTAGAAGGTCCAATTGATAGAGTTGGTTAGGTCTTTTCAAGCAGTGGAGAGGATTTGGAGAATAGAGGATGAAATATAATTAAGTTGTTATTCTATTATAATGATTATTTTCATCAGTAATTATTAATATACTCTAATCTATCAGTAAAGCATAGATAAAAAAATAATTAATAGCACAGGCTAATAAGGATAGAAAATGTCTGGCAAAAATATAAATTATCAAAAAGTTAGAGATACTCCCTCTCACATCCATCTCGCCTTACCAATCTTTAACAAGTCTGATTTAATCGATTGCCCACATGATTTTTTGCTATTTGTCCTCTTCTGTCTGCCTTGGTTCAGCGCCATTTCCTGAATTATTTACGTCACTTCATTATTTTAGTTTCTATTCGATATTTTCGTCACTGAACTCTACACCCGAGATCTTTGGTGTCCATGATGTGATTGATGAGGTTGATGAAGTAGAGTTTGGTTATGATTTATAGTTGTTAACCCATGGATTTTATCCTTCGATTTACTTATCAAACTCTGATTAAATTTCTATTTATAACGACGATTCAGTCTATTTTCCAGGTGACTCTATCTTTTCCCATTCTTTTCATTAGATTTTGTGGTTGATGGTCGCCCATAATTAATCGAGCATTAAATTCTTGGGTCAATCTTGCCTACTTTACTATCTTTCCTAGATTTTTTGGCTGGAAGCATACTAGATTCTACGATAAATAAATTATTTACTTTAAGTTTGAATTAAATCTCTAGACTTATCGTGACAATTAGGCTCACGATTTTACTTTTCCTTAATTCTTTCCTTTGATTTTTAAAGTTTTTATTTTATTCTTTATTTGGATTTCTTTTTCACATTTGTTTATGATCCATGAGATGTGAAGAAGTTTTACATTAATACCATGTTATTCTTACCAATGTCTCTCCGATTATTATTGCCAGCTGGTTCCAAAAGAGCCTTATCAAAAATTTTACTAGCAAAATCACAGGAAGATTAACCACCTTATCTAATATACTTTTTTAGTGTTAGATAATATGAAGTTGTTAAATTGTTATGTCTATTTGCTTCTAAGTTATTCTGAGTTTTCTAGATATCCAATCCATTTTATTATAAGGATTTTAAAATAGACATATCAATAGGGATTTTATTATATCCGATGACGATTCCTTTTGTACTCTTTTTATGTGGGCAATTTGCGATCATCCATGGATGTTTACGGATCTAGTCAATACCATATCTATTTTGAGGATCTACTGTTAAGATTTTTCTTATTAAATCTTTAACAGGTTCTGATAAATTTTCTCTTATTTTGTAATCCCCTTCCATAATCTTTTTGTAGAGCTAGGCTTGATTCTAATTGTCTTCAAAAGGTAAATAGCCGCAAACCATTGCAAATAAAATGACACCAGATGACCATATATCAACGCCAAGGCCTTCATAAGCTTAACCTTTGAGCATTTAAGGAGGAGCGTAGCATGGCGAGCCACATGCTGTTTTAAGTTTTTCATTCTTTTTATATGTGTTAGAGAGACCAAAATCTACAATTCTCAAATTCATTTTGTAATCGAGTAAAAGATTCTAGGGTTTCAAATCTCGATGTACAACACCAATTTTATGAATGTACTCGATTCCATCGATAAGCTGGCCAAAAAGCCTACAGGCTTAGGTTTAGGACAATCTTTGCTTACTGACTATATAATCGAACAGCTCTCCATTCTCCATGTACTCCATGACCAAGAATAATCTTTTGGGAGTTTATATAATTTAGTACAACTGAACAATATTAGGATGTCTAACTAATTTTAATATATGGATTTCTCTCATTACTCGTTATGTATCAGCTAAGTCATTGATCTTGCTCTTCTCAAGAATTTTAATTCCTACATTTTAATTGGTAAGTTTATGAGTTCCTATTAAAACTTTACCAAAAGTCCCTTAGCCTAGGGTTTTGCCTAAATTATTGTTGATTTACCGATTATATAATTCCCAAACTCTTTCCGAACTGTGTTTGGGTTCTTATTCTCTTTCTTCATTTGATTTTTATGAATATAACGATGTTATAATTTATAATTTAAGTAAATTATTTAATATTATTTGGGTCTTCGTATACTCCAATTTGACAAAAGTATTTTCGAGAATACTCACTCAAATAATAAACATAAAGTTAATAACTCAATGGAATTGATCATTAACTCTTTTTTCAATTTTACAAATTCAAAAGAAGAAAACTGAAGAATTATAAAACTGAACTTCGATATAAATAGATAGAATCGATCTGATAAAATTACTGATGAAACAATATCTGTAAGCCAATGTCTTATTTTTTTTCCTTTAATTTATAGGCTTTCCTCTTTTAATATGAAGCCTATTTCATTCAAATATATACTTATTTGAAAAAAGTTATAATCATTAAGAAAGGCAAACAATATGAACCAAGGTTACGTAAAAGCTTTTTTATTTTAGAATCAAGGAGGTTATGGAGGAGGATATGCCGGAGGATACGGCGGACAACCAGGAGGAGGCTATGGCCAAGGAGGATATCAGCAACCAGCTGGGTATGGAAATTATGGTCAACAAAGTTATGGTTATGGAAAAGGGAATGGAAATGATTCCTGTTTAGAAACTTGTTGTGCAGCATGCGCAGCCGCTCTATGCTGTTGCTGTCTTTGTGATATGCTAACTTGAATAAATATACTGCAAATATTAAAAAATTAGAATTTTATCATTATAATATTTATCTAGCTTTATTTACATTGAAATATTGACTCAAGTTTTGGAATAATTGAAGTTTAAGTCATTTTGTGAATTATGTTCTTATAAACTAACAAAAAAATTAAGCAAATCATAAATATTAAGTAAAAAATAGTTCAATATAATTAAATAACTGTGCAAAATATTTATGACAAAACTGAATATTATTCAATTCTGAATCAGAATTTTAATAAAACCAAAGTTATCTGATACTTTTTCGAAAAGATTAATACTCTAGCTTTATGAGAAAATATATCCTTATATAAGGTTATAATAAAATCTGTTTCTCTTTAAAGAATATTAAACTCTAATATGATAGGTTGAAATAATTTATAATTGTTTAAAAAAGACAAATCGTATGAACCAGGGTTACGTAAAAAATTTTCTATTTTAGAATCAAGGAGGCTATGGTGGAGGCTATGGTGGAGGATACGGTGGGCCACCAGGTGGAGGCTTTGGCCAAGGAGGATATCAGCAACCAGCTGGGTATGGTAGTTATGGTCAACAGAGCTATGGTTATGGAAAACAAACGAGTGGTGGTGAATCTTGCATATAAACTTGTTGTGCAGCATGCGCAGCTGCAGCATGCTGTTGTTGTATTTGTGATATTTTGACATGAATCAATTTATGACGGCAATTTTCAGATATTACAACTTTTATCTATAATTATAACATAAAATTTACCTGTTGGATGAACAAAGAAATAACCCAGCCAGAAAGCAATAATACACATCTAACTCGTTTCTTAGCTGATTTATACATGGATGCATGCCGTATTGCTCTATAATCCGAATATTCTGCTGAAGCGCATTAACAAAGCATTTATAAACGATTTAGTTAAACGAAATTCTTTTATTAAGAAGTCAAATAAATAATTCAATATGAAGAGTAAGATTTTATAGCGGACTTGCTAGAAGTAGCATAAGATTTCAGGCAAGTGAATAAAAATCACTAAAAGAGTTTCCAAAAATTCAATAAAAGGTCTTCCATGCACTTCGGTGGATAACATTTTCAAAATCTCCAAAAATATAATCCTTAATCTAGCGCTAAATCTGTTAAAAATGTATTAAGTTGGTATTAAAATGAAGGCTTTCATTGGAATTAGCAAAGAGCTCATCACTTTGCAAACAATGTCTATCCTAGTTGCCTATACATGATGGGGCTAACAAAAGGAAATGGAGTCCTGATTGATGGGAAATATATTGTCTCTTGTGCTCACATATTCTAAAGTGAATAGGAAAAGAAACTCATGAAAATAAGGTGTTTCTCTACAGGAGCTGGAGGATACGGCATAGTTAAAACACAAAATTCTGGGCTTTATAGAAACGAAGATGTGTGCTTTGGAACAATTATTGCATATTAAGGGCCAGAACTCTCAAAAATTCAACTTAAACTCGTTTAACCCTTACTTTATTTTAAATAATTTCAACCTTTCTCTTGCCTACAAGTGGGCCTGTTATTTGTTCCTGATGAGTGCTTATAAACTTTTTAAACTTTCGAAGGATTTATAGAGAGGAATGAATACGAAAATATTGAAGATTTGAGTTTAAAGAAAGATATGGGATTATTAGTCCATAACTGTTATGGAATGTGGGGTACTTCGGGAAGTCCTCTTTGGAGTAAAGAAGGAGAACTTATTGGTATACATAATGCTTGGAATGATAAAGGTCATAATGTAAGTATGATGGTGAGAGATGAAGATTAAAACTAATGTCGAGTTATAAAGCAATACTAAAGACGAGCTATATCTTCTCATGTTTTGATGAATTTGTTTACAAAATGGATAAATCTCCCAAAATTGCCTTTCATAGATGAACTACCAACACCATTGGAAAAAAAGAAAACTAGAAAGATAAAAAAAATCAAGAAATGATATTAATAAAAGAAATATTTAAATTTAGTTGATTTATTATACAATTAAGAACTAATTTAGTTTTTGATTTAAATAATATTAATTATCACAAAAATTTATAAGAAGTTTCATTACCGTTATCAAAGTCTCAATATCCTTTATTGGAGTCGATATGAAACTTCTATGCATATTTTGTAATAAAACAAACATCGCTTAATTTTAACCCATTTATACGTTACTTTTAATACTTAAGTTTGTCGAGCATTTTCTTTTTCTTAGCTTCCAGCTGATAGAATGAAGTAACTGTCGATCGATTTAGATGACTTTTATTTGGAGCCAGTGCGTGAGTGTTCTTATTTATATTTTTATGTTATTTTTTTAAAAATCCTTCCAAAGGAGATCTCTACTTCCGGAGCTGCTTGGTTTTGTTCTCAAATTCGAGAAGAAGCAAATTTGGTCTTTTTCCGCTATTTAATTTCTATTTGATATAACTTTTATCGTCAAATACCTCTGTCTTTATTTTTTGTCTTCCATTGTAGTCGTTGAAGTAAGGAGTACTGGCTTAGTTCGATGAACAAACATTCTATTATTAAGTCTCATTGATTTGTTGATCGAAAGTATTTGGTTATACTTCAGAAAGCCTAAAATATTATTTCAGTGTCATTCCTTTATAATCTAAGCTATTCGATTTGTTATTTTTTCTCTTCATCTCCTTATTAATCGCCTCAGAATTACTTACATCCTTATAGGGATTCATTTTACTGACTTCCTCCAATCTTGAGCTCATTTATATTTTTCGTTGACCCAACCTTTAATATTATTATATAATTAGACGAAGTTAAACATAAAAAACTGTACCTAAATATACAGATGTATTTATTTTATTTATCTAATTCTTTTTTAATACTAATTTTATTTATTTTCGTTAATTTTTTATCTTTATAAACATTCGTTTGGGAACTAATAAATATTATTATCAATCATTATTTTTAAACCAAACCACCTAGACATCAGG
>ERZ724508.1820-NODE-1820-length-11976-cov-4.809831_pt1 | contig 11976 bp, 6 predicted proteins | sample MGYA00376041_ERZ724508 | MGnify/ENA primary metagenome ERZ724508 (study PRJEB28724, sample SAMN07190887) | wastewater metagenome | isolation source: effluent of sewage treatment plant in Hong Hong | place: USA: Christiansburg, Virginia | collected 2016-03-01 ... | reverse complement strand
AAAAAAGATATAAAAAAAGAATGACTAATGATAAAAATGATGTTACTATAAGTAATTTTCTATTAAAATCTATAACTTAAATCCAAATATTATATAAAAAAAACCAAAAAAGCTAAAAAAATAAATAAAATAAAAATTAACCCAATAACTCAGCAAATAAACAATAAATCCCCATTCCCACACGATCCCATCTATCCCTACTCAATCCTATCCATAATTACTAATTAATAAAATTCAACTAAATATTGGATCTAACATATCAATTTATTATATGAATAGTATGTTTGTCCATAAGAAATTAGTTTAAAGTAAAGCATAGGTAGATTGTTAAGTATCGAATAAAGTTAAAATAAAATAGCAGATATATTTTCTTTATTTATGATGCATTGTCTATTATTATATTTGATAAATAGAAATTTATGTTTTCTAAGGAAACACTGGATAAAGTAAAACTAGCAAAACAGTACATAGAAAGTATTAGTATTGGATATCTTAGATAGGTACCAGAGCATGATGGTCCAAGAACAAAAAAATCTATAAAATTGGAACAAAATATATACGATGGTTGATCCAGCCAGTCATGATCTCCATCAAATTGCTTCAAGTATAGTTTTGCAGCAAAATAATTACAAGAGATTGTACCGGCAGAAGGATAGTTTGAAAAATTATAAACTTTTTAGTGTTATTGGCAAGGGAGCCTTTGGATAAGTTCGGCTTGCTAAGAATTTATGCACAAGTTCATATCTCGATATTTTAGATTAAGTTGTAGCGATTAAGAGATTGGAGAAAAAGTATTTAATTGAAAAAAAACAAATTTATAATGCTTATCTTGAACGTGATTTTATGGCTAAAAGTCATAGCCAGTTTATTGTAGAAATGAAATCTACTTTCCAAGATTAATAATATCTATATATTACAATGGAGTATGTACAAGGAGGTGATTTATTGCATCTATTGATTGAAAAAGATATTTTGACTTAGGAGTAGACAAGGTTTTATATTGCATAGCTAGTGCTAGCTGTGGAATAAATCCATAAAATGAATTATATTCATCGTGATATTAAACCTGATAATATTCTTATTGATAAAAATGGACATCTAAAAATTAGTGATTTTGGGTTAAGTAAGTATTTATAGAATTAAACTAAAAGAGATAATGTCAAGTTGACAAAAATAGATCGGCTTAAAAAACTTACCCATGTCAAGAAATAGAAAATATTTACCAAAGTTGGTACACCTGATTATATTTCTCCATAGGTTTTGACTGACAAAACTTACTCGCATTCGATTGATATTTGGGGAATTGGAGTTATTATGTATTAATGTTTGTATGGATTTCCCCCTTTTACTGATGAGGATTCCAAGGAGGTGTGTCTAAAGGTTGCTAATTGGTAATAGTATTTGTAATTTCCGATGGATGTTTAAGTATCAAATATTGCTCAAATGCTTATCCTTGGATTAATTAACCATTGCAGCAAGAGATTAACAATAAAATAGATAAAAAGACATCCATTTTTTGATGGGATCGACTGGCAGAGCATAGGCAGGGGCCCAGCACCTTTTATCCCCAACACTAGAAATGAAATCGATACTAGTAATTTTGATTAATTTCAAATTACGAAGCCTTGGAGCTAAGAATAAAAAGAGTTGTTCTTAGAATTCCTCAAGCCTAGATCATTGAGTTAAAAGGGACCAAATGTGACTAAAAATTATTCACATAAAGATTTCCAATAAGATAACATCGAGATTAGAAAATAAAATAAATAATAAAGAAAAACAGTTGGTCCTCATTTCAGGTTTGCAGGGTTTGACTACCGAAAATTGAATTTAGATCCTCTTGAGTTAGCGACTAGATAACTTGTTAGAAATAGTGTACCTGTGAAAACATTGAAGAAAAAGTTGATGAATAAACAAGTAAGTTCAAAAAAGGTAAAAAATGAGTTAGCATTAAAAAATATTAAAAATAATCGACAATTAGAAAAAAATAGGCTAAGCAAAGGAAAGAAATCAACTTAAAAGACACGTCCTAGTTAAGTAATGAGCACAACAAATAATATTAGCTTCAATTTGGGTCGATTCTCTACATCAAAATAAATATTAAAAACATTAGGAGACTAGAATACAGGGTACAGCCAGGAAAACACAATAAAAAGATAGAAGAAATCAAGTTCAAAGACCAAACTGCACAAAATGAAAGAAATCTATTGCACAAGCAAAACAAGAAAAACAGAATAAAATTAAAATAAAACTCATGCTTGATATTTATTTTTACATAGATTAGTATAAAGATAAATGTATTGAAATGAGGGTAAAATATTAATCAGATCAATCAAATATAGATATTAATTCCTTTTTATTTGAGCAGGTTTATTTTTGATTTGCTTTTTAGAATGTTTATGTAGTTTTTTGGCAGGTATACGTTTTTCAGGATGTTGTTCATTGTGACGAAGTTTAGGAATGCGTCTAGGCAAAGATCAGTGAGATTGTTTCCTGATAGTACCAATGCTTTTACACTCGATTTTATTAAAAAGTTTAAAAGGACATTTAACTGCTCATCTGTCATTGAAGTTTTTACGAACTTTACAATCTCTATATTTGAATGCTTCCAATCAAATTGCTCAAGATACAAGTTCATATCAACATCATGAAGAGACTAATTAATGAGCTCGATAAAATTATCTTTAATCAGAGTCAGCTTAAGCGCTTCTTGCACTCGATGGATTTGCATTTTACGCATATAGCTCAGCTTTTACTTTTAACAATTGTAGTAGTAGGTATTTTGACGAATTTACAGAGGTTGCTATGAGTTATTTTCATTTTTAAGTTTCCACTCTCTTAAGAAATTTATATTACCCATTTACCAACCATTGTCATTGTCATTCAATAACATTTAGTCATTATTGAGGAGTTGCTATTCTTATTAAGGGTGTGATTCAGCCTATTATGTGTATTGTTATCTGATTGTGTTGGGTGACATGAGTAGGCTGTTTGTTTCATAGCTCATTTGATGAGGATTTTGGAGCTGTTGTGGCTGTAAATAGCTCTTTTGGATATTTTTTGAGCTATTTCTTTGGCTATTGTAACGACTATTGTTACTACTCACATTATCTAGCATATGGGCTAATTTATTTATTCTCTATTGTTAACCAAATTGACCAGAAAACTACAAGGAAGTAGGAGATTATTTCTATAAGACTTTTTTAGATTTAGTTCGATTAGGAGAAACCATACTATGTCTAGAACTTTTATTTTGATCATTTTAATTATTTAATGTCTCTAACTGAAATTGGCTGAGACTAAACTATAAGTTTTTCTTCTCTGTCAGCTCATCATTCGTCAATTTTTTCGAATGGTTTATAATTTTAGATTCATTTTTGGCTTTATTAGTATTATTAATATTCCCTACTGTTTATTTACCTTTTAGAGGTCTTGCAGGACTTGGTAGAGTATTTTTTCCTTTGCTCTTTCCTTAATTCTATTTATTTTATTTAAAAACATTCTTCAATTGATTGGAGTTATGAGAATTATGATTCAAAGTCATGTTAAAGTTACTACGGTTACTCTTGAGTCCTTTTTAATTCTCTATTCCGATATAACGATCAAAATTGACTACTTAGTTATTATTTACGGGAGTTTTAGGATTAAAATTCTTTTATTTATTATTTCCTCTTTTTGTTTCGATTGGAATTTACTCATTCTATAAAGATTCATGATGAATTTCGTTTTAGTTTGTGGTACTACTCAAGAATTTATGGATATTCATGTCCACAGGTTCTAATGGGTTCCTTAAATGATGATGGTGATTTTTCTTATTCTATCCTGAGATCAGAACTGTGCTGCTTTAGATTTGATCAAAATGCTAGCTTTGAGACCCAGACTCACAAGTATGTATTCTTTTTTATCTTTATCTTTCTCTTTAGATAGTCTTTGATTTATCTGCATAAGTATTCATTTTAGTATTGACAGTTGAATTTGTAGTTAGGTTAGTAGTCTCTTTATAATGTTTAACTTTAAGTTTGGTCTATAAAGTTTAAGTATTGACAGTAAAATCTTTCTCAAAGCACACCCGTGGCATTCTCATGAGCCGATCAGCAAAAAGATCGAACTCCAGCTGAAAGAATTAATTCAATTACATTTTTATCTTCCTGCCTTCTTCAATATAATGATTTAGCTGTAACATATTACTGGATCTAGAATCTGTATTTGAACTGGAATGATTTTTACGAATACTGGTTAAATGATTAGCGACAATTTACTTCCAGTCTTCGACAACACGATAAGGTCGATTGATGTCTATCTTGATTTTTTCATGAATATGTTTTAATCGATCGATTTAACTATGAAATATTTGGTCAATCAGTGCTTATAAATTTCGGAGTTGCTTTTCTTTCGTTGCCAAAGCTTAATCGAAGCCGATGGACAATGACTTTATGCACTATAATTGAGTATTTTAGTTATAATTTTTATGCTCTTTCATCAATCTTTCTAATGCTTTCTTCGTCGTCAAGTTAATATTAATCATCTGGATGGGACATGACTCAAGGTCTTCAGGGCATATTATATGATCGTTGCTGGATGCTTTTTGCAGGCAAGAAGTACAGATTGAGTGAGTGCAAGGTAAAAGATAGGGTAAGTTGAAAGGAGGACAGAACCAATTGGCGCATAATGTACATTTGAAATCATCAATATGGAACATCATCTTCATAGTCGTTATTTTATTAAGAAGATCTTATAATATGTAGAGTATTATAAAAAAAATACCAATAAAGTATTTATTCTGTGCGGGTGGCAAAATGGGAGGAAAGAAGATGAAAAAGATAGGATAGGAGAATATAGTTAAGAGATTAGAATAAAATAATAATAGATGTTATTTAAATAAAATGTCATCAATATTAACGAATTTATCAGTGATTCAAAAATTATCCAAAGACCTAGTACAAGCAAAACCATTAAATTACTCCTAATAATGCATACGTACTAGTTTCTATATCTCAAGCATTTTATGTTAATGAGTCTAAATTTACAGTTGAGAATATTTAGGATTTAAGAAATCCTTCTGGGTTTTTGATCAGATCTACTCTCATCAGGCATCGGGCTAATTATTAGCTATCTAATTAGACTTTGAAATAAGTCACCAAATAATTTAAAAATGTGCAATTATCTCGAGTTAATCTCAATAGTAAATGCGTTGTTTTTCTTCATGGCTTGGGGAGTAGTCGTCTGGAAGCGCTCCCAATTGTAGACTCTTTGCCTCAAGACTACTGTCTTTTTGCTTTTGATTTTGCTGGTAGTGGTAAAAGTGAAGGTGATAATATTACTTACGGTTTGAGATAATCTGAGGACATTACAAATATTTTGGAATATCTTAAAACAAATAAAGGAATTAGAGAATTTATAATTTGGGGGAGAAGTATGGGCGCTGTTGCAGCCTTACTTTTTGGTATAAATTTGGCCTAGTCTTCAAAAGATTCAATTTCTTCTAAAGCTCAACTAGCGAGAATTAAAGGTCTTGTCGTAGATTCACCGTTCTCTGATTTTAGATAAATTACTAAGCAAATAGCGTTAAAAAGAGTTAACATTCCATAATTTCTGATTGATATCGCATTGAACATCATTTAAAATAGTTTTAATGAGATCTTAAAGGATCATAGAAGAGGAGATAAAATATACAACCCATTTGAGATAAAACTTGGGTCTAAAAATATTTAAACCAACATTCCAACAGTATTTATTTATAGCCTGGCTGATGAGGTTGTCCCAAAAGAACACTCATAAAGAATAATAAAGTCATATAGATCTTTATTCGATAAGATAGTTATGTAACAATGCACACATAATCAATCAAGACCAAAATAAACTTTACTTAAAATATTTTAAGTTCTGAATAAATTCTAGTCTCGGAATAATAACAGATTAAGTAACTCGCAAGCTGGAGCATATCTAAGTAGAGACACTAGTCTTAATTTACGATAAAGTAAAGGAGGCAAAGGAAGAAGAGGGATATCAGTGTAATCGAGATAAAAGTAGGTCGACAGAAAAAATTAAGGATAATAATTAGTTTTAATATTAGGAAGCTTAACTGAACAGGAATAATAAAAAATAGTTCATTCAAAGATTTCACAAAAAACTTATAGTAGTTTAAAGATATAACCTAAACGAAACAAAGCTCTGAACTACAAGATGTCAATGTCAAAAAACGCATACATCTATGACAGTGCAAATGTTTCAATTGACAAGGGTGGTCAAAATCTAAACAATATTTCCCCTTCTAAAATAATGATACCAAACACTATGAATCGTACATAGAATAAAAATGCAACAATAATTCCAAAAAAACCCTAAAGAACCATGAAAGTGGGTTTGCTGACTAACAATTTTAACAATTATTACAATACAATAGATAACGATATATCAATATTACAAAAAAAATTACTGAAATAGCATCCAAGCGAATCCGAATAAATAAATCAAAATAAGATTATAGATGGGAAAAATTGCTTCAAGAATCGTAGACATAGTCAGTTGAACAGAAAAGTGTAATACCAACTCAGTCATACTCGATACTTGTGATAGATAGTGCAGAAAATGTAGAAAATTTAATTTTTGACAATTTATCTGATATTTTTAACTAATTTTCCATCTTCATAGATAAATTATAAGATATTAATATTTGTATTCATGATATAGCAAGCAATCTACTGGCTACTCACTGTCATTATTCCATTAAGGATGACTTATCACTCGACCCGTCATAATGACACAGAAACTCAAAAGTTATGGGCTGTATATTGGGCTTTCTATTTCGGATTCAAGTCTCTGCAATGGAATTGCTGGTTGTTGGAATACAGAGTCATTGATTTTGTTTTTATTCTGTTTGCATTGTGGCTCTATAATGATTCTTATAAAGTATTTTCATGTTTTGATGTAGGGAGGATTATTTTTAGCTGATTTTATCACATAAACTGGATCAAAAATACCAGCCGTTTCCAACCTGCTCAACACAATGTAACCAAATATTTAATATTAGAAAAGAAAGAGCCAATTTAGTTCCTTTATTTGAGCATGCACCAGCCACCCCAAGTACCTCAGGTTAGTCAGGTTAGAGAAAGTAGTAATGATCGTCATAATACTTTATAAAAATTCAAATATTACTAAATATGAATAATAGAAACATCCATTATACAATTGTTAGACCTACTCAAATCAATAGCTCACATAAATTATTACTACACAGAATTCGAATGAGATTAAAATTATTATTTACTTATAAGAATAATATTATTGTCTTGTCCTCATGACATCCAATAACCCACGATGTCCAAATGGTACACTATCTAAGTTCGTATGTGTTACTTAGAAATGTAATGCTTCTCCTTATTTATGTGATTCTAATCGACAATGTGCTTGTTACAATGCGCATAAATATTGTAAGACTATGGAATGGTCATCTGTTTTATCTTTGTTGAATAATTATCAAGAAACTATAGCTTAGCCAATTAAATTGTTTATGTAGCGGATTCAAAAAATTTACGATAATATCAAAGCTAAAATAAATACTTAAGTAAAGATATTCCAGGAGTATGTTTAAGAACAACTTTATGGTACTTAATATTCAAAAATAATGCATTACCTGAAAAAGTAAGATTTTAATAGCATTACCTGTCAAAGTTTAGGTACAATAATTAGTATCATGACATAAAGAATTTTTATTAAAAATTCTAATCAAGAAGGACGCACAACCATGTAGAAATTCACATTAAATTAAATGAAATCTTTGGATAAGAGTATAGCAAATTTGATGCTAATTGTCGAGAACTTGTACAAAGATAAATATCGTATAATTTAAAAATAATTAAGATAGTTAAATAAAAATAAAAGAAGTAATAGTTCTATTAATATTACTAATAGTCAAATCAGTACAACTACTGTCTACAGTTCTCACTATAACCCAGCTAAAAATAGTTCATCTATATAAAAATTCAATGAAGTGCCTATGACACAAAGTTTAATTTTAAAGCGAAGTTAAAGTATTCAAAATAACTACAATCCGCATAAAACATTCTCAACAAATTTCTACAACTCTGGTCAAAAATAACAATTTAAAAAAACTGATTTTACATCAACAAAAGATACTCTTTTTTTTAATCCTTAGAGCCCAATTAAGCAAGATCTAACTTACCCAAAATCAATCAATAGTAAAATAGTGTTCAATGCATCGATTTTAAATCATCTGATCATGGCTAAAGTGAAATAATATAAGCTTATTTATCGAGCAAGTTAAAATGAATATAGTATTGACTCGTTTTATAGAAGAATGTCTAATTATACATTCACTCACTAAAAAAATAAATCTAATCTAATTTAATAGCATAACTCAATGACTTTATTAGTAGCTAAAACTCAGTTTGGAAAAGTTGTGGGTGGATTTACCAGACTTCCTTGGTGTAGACAAAATAATTGCTAATAAGATGATTAAGATAATAAAAAGAGTTCCAATTACAAAGAAGATATAAGAGGGACATCAATGATATTCTCTGTTGACCTTAATTAAAGATATCAACTTCTTGAACCTAAATATGCAATATATTGTGGAAGTAAAAGTATCGGATTTGGAAAGAACGATATAAGAATAGTAAATCATTCAGAAAAACATTCAAAAAATTATATAGGATTTCCTAGTTCTTATAACAATGGCCTATATCTTCCCATCAAAAAGAGCAGTTTAACACTGAGTGGAAGTCATGATAGCGTACATTTTAAAATAAATGAATGGTAGGTATTCGAAGTAGTATTGACAGGATAAAAATCAAGATAAAATAAGAGTAACTCTTATATTTAATCGACTAAATAAAAATTAATGAAGAAACTCAAATAAAAGTGAAGATATAAAAGATTTTTTATTTATTTTTATTCAGTTTTTCTTCTTGTAAGTCATATTCTAATTTAATTAATTCTAATCTTATCCTGATTAGCTCTTATTTTATGCAATTTAATTGTTAGCTTCTTACTCCTCTCTTTATTATTTACAATCTTTCTATTATTTCTATTCTTTTTGGTATCGATTATCTGTGAGTTTCTTTTTTTCTTCCCTAATTTTTCTGACCCGTTATTTTTTAGTCATACCTTCTTTATGTCTTTTTGAGTTTAAATGTTATTGCCATTCATGACTACCATTCACTTGTATATTACATTTCTAGCATGAATACTTTTTCCATTCTGTTATAGACTCATGTTTGTTGAGCCTAAACTATTTAATATCCGATTTGATAGATCCTATTCCATTTTATCTAATCATATCTAATATTTTAATAGCCTTGCCTGCAACCTGGCTATCAAATCTTTGCATTAAATCAAGTTTGACTCCTTTTTGAGCTTCTAATTCGAGAGGAAAAAAGTGATTTATATTATCCTAACATGCAAACAGTCTATTTCTGATCCATGTTATTTGTCTCTTGGAGTAGTCTATTGTATTTTTTGTTAATATCTATTTACATTTTTCAAGTAGATTAACATTCTTATGGGTTTTTATTGATTTTGATTATATTTTTGATATTCTTTACTTTATTTCTTTCATTTTATCTTACACGAAGTGCTCGATCTATGGGAATTATCTCTTCTTGCTATCAAATTGTTCATCTTGCAAGATATCCCTAACCTCTCTGTGAACTTCATCAAATTATTTATACCCTATTGATTATAACGATCCCATTCTCATACCATCAAGTAATCCACACATATCCGCATATTTGAATACAGATAATACTTATAATAAGCCTCCACTATCAACCATTTTCTAAATTCTATTCGTCATCAGCCCATGTAGCTCTTTTTTATCAGAATTTCTTATCCAAAACAGTATACTATTTTAAAATCGAAGCTTATGGACATAAGGTTTGTAGTTAATACTAGGTGGTATACCTGTCTCAGCATATCTGATAAGAAAACTTGTTATTCTATTCTAATCATTGGGATGTAATTTTTCTCCCATGATCGGATCTACTTATTTCAAATGATTATATTTCTCTTCTTTAGTCATTTTTTATATTTATTATTTAGTAATCCTCTGCTCATCTTTTTTCATATTTTGTTCCTGTTCTTATTATTTCACATCTTTTTCTTGATTAGGATCATTAAGATTAATATCATACAGTAAAGTCTAAAGATAATAATTAGTCCCTCCTACTACAACTGGAATTTTTCCTCTTGATTTTATTTCGTCGACGCATTTCATTGCCTCATAGAAGTATTTATTTCTATTGTAGCAATTTTAGTTAAGTTATATTACATCAAGCATATGATGCGGGACTCCTTGCATTTATTATTGTGATGCTTTTGCTGTCATTATACTCGCATGTTTAAATAGTTGTTTTGAATCACAATTAACGACTTATCCTCCTAAAGCCTTACATAATTAAATGGATAGCTTGGTCTTACCCACTGCAGTGGTACCGACAATAAAGATCATAAAAGGTTTCTATATCATCCTCATAATATTATAATATAAATCTGGTTATTTCTTTTACAAACAAATATGAAAAAAAATAACCATAAACAATAAGTCATACAATAGACACAATAAACGAGACATTTAATATGATAAAAATATGCACTCGAATTGATATTGTAGTGCTCATGTAATGAAAAGTTATTTTTTAATTTTATTTGTATTTGAATTTACTAATTAGAATAAATTTGTTCTTTAAACTAATATAATTAATAAAAGGGTCATGATTCGTGGATTTTTAAGTCCAACTTCTAAACATAATAGTCAAAATTGGTTTCCGACCTCACCTACCAATAAATCTCTAGGCTCACCCGTGCTCGATGATAGTTTTAATTCATTAAACTACTCTCAACTGTTACATTCTCAAACAATAAACCCAAGGTACAACTCCTTCAAAAAATTGAAAGCAGAACGTATAAAACAAAAAAACTAGCAGGGTAAAATAATAAAACAACTAATATTTAAAAATAAATCTAATTATCGACTTCATGCTCTTGATGATGTTAAAACTATAGAATCTCATAATAGTCAAAGATCATCAGTTAGTATGGGTAAGCATGTTGTAGAATAATCTATTATTATTATGAGTGGTAAGGAACTCCAGAAAATGACCAAGGAACAGAAATAGTAATTTTTGAATTAACCATAAACTCCATGTTTTAAAAGAAGAAATACACATAATTAAGATGCTGTTAAGAGAAGAGATTTTTTGAAGCCTATTTCTATCAATCCTCCATTACTTAAATCAATTTAAACTGGTCTTCTTTTTAATTATGAGATAGTCAAGAGAGCTCCATAGGATTTCAAATGTTTATCGAATATCCGTCTTGAAGGTGTTTTACAGATATATTCAGTAATCCCAATAAAATCCTGCGCTAATTAATTAACAATGATAATATACGAACCTTACACTTAAAGTTTAAACGAGTATATTCTAAAACTTGAGACTGTTTTCTTTCGACAGTTGATAAATTATATGATAGAAATTGTTAAAATCCTAACCCATCTCCGTAATTTATACATATACCCATCAATCGAGCCAACATCAGTAGTAATGACCAACACAACTATAAAAATAAAGCTAAGAAGCGAATAAAATTAATCAAATTAGAGATCAACTATTCGTTAATGTGGATATTATTTTAGTTCTATACTAAAAAGTTTAACAAATTCTGGTAGTTCATCAAGAAAATAAAGAAGAATGATAGATCTAACAATAAACAGAAGGATAAAATTATAAAATTTAATGTAATAATTTATTCGTATGGAAGATTACACATTAGATGAAGCTTATCTAAAACTACAAACAATATAATTGTGAACTGATTTTAAAAAAATACTATTATTCTACATACTATAATATCAATATAACTAAGATGAAATAATAAAAATCAATCATCAAGAGAACCCTCATATTCAAAATGATTAGTAATAATTCGAGATACTTCCTAATAGATCCTCTACTAGTCATG
>ERZ724508.1819-NODE-1819-length-11980-cov-6.700629_pt1 | contig 11980 bp, 8 predicted proteins | sample MGYA00376041_ERZ724508 | MGnify/ENA primary metagenome ERZ724508 (study PRJEB28724, sample SAMN07190887) | wastewater metagenome | isolation source: effluent of sewage treatment plant in Hong Hong | place: USA: Christiansburg, Virginia | collected 2016-03-01 ... | reverse complement strand
GTATGCCGCTGACGGCAGTGCAGTCGTTACTTTGCCATAAATCTATCAATAGCACGAAGGTTTATGCCGGCAAGCGCGAAAAAATGCGCGTTGATAAGGAATTATTAGGAAAATTGAATGATATAAAATTGATTTAACAAAATAAAATTCTAATATGAGAACGAAACAAGAAAAAGCAATCGTAAAAAATAATTTTTTCAATTTTTGTTATAACATAGATACAATTTCAAAAAAAATGTGTATAAATTTGCTACTATACAAAAAATGAATTTTATGCCAGAAGATGAAGTTATAACACCAGCAACAGAAACTCCGGAAATTGTAGACATTCAAATCGTTGAACATTCTCGTAGTGACGCTGCAAGTGACCGTTCCTATATGGAAGCGGTAAATAATGATTTTAAAGGCGTAAAAACTGAAACAATAGCAGTTGAAAATACTGAAAACAAAGATACTGCTACCGAAAATCTGGCAGCAGTAGAAAATACGAATGTAGAGCCGGAAAAAAAAGTTACAGAAACGCCGGCACCAGTAAATACTGATGCACATGATGTATTTTCTACTATTAAAGAAAAGTTTGGAAGAGAAATTGACGAAGATTATTTAACTACTGATTATAAAACAAAAGCAACCGCTGCAGAGCAACAATTGGCTGATGTTAAAGAACAGGCAGAAAAATTTAAGCATATTTTTGAAAATCCGACACTTTTGCAGATTGCGGACCTTATGAAAGCCGGTAATTCTGCAACAGATATTTTGGAATCACTATCTATTGATGTTGAAAAAATCCCGTCAGATCAATTAATTCTAGACTACATAAAACGCGAAAAACCTTTCCTTGACGAAGAAGACAGAAAACTTTATGCAGAAAACAATTTTGGATTAGGCGAAGATTTAGAAGATTTAAAAAAAGTCGATCCGTCTCGCTATTTTCAATTAAAAGAAAACATTGAAAAAGCAGTTTCCGGACAAAAACAATTTCTAAACGAAAAAAAGGTGACTTTGGTTACACCAACTGCACAATCGCAGGATCAAGTTCAACCGGAGGCGACAATCACAGTAGACAAAGTAAAAACTTTTAAAGATACATTCAACCAACACGTTAATTCATTAAAAGATTTCCAGGTGGCAACAGAATTTTCCAAGCCATTTGACAAAGATGCACTAAAACTACAATCAGATAAAATCGTCTATTCAGGCGATTTGAATGGAAACAAAGTTTTAATGCTCAGCGGAATCGATGATAAGACAGTATTGGAAGCATTGTATTTACATAACCAAAAACAAGCACTGTTTGATGAATTTAAAACCAAAATTGAAACATCAATTACGGAAAATAAGTCTATTGAGGCTTTTCAGAAAGTAAGTGATATTTATAATAATGTACAAGGTGCAGGACAACAAGCCGGTGGCGACAATACCAATCTGGAAATCGCGGAAGTGAAGAATCAGAGAGGTGGCGGAGGCTGGTAAAAGCATTATTAATCAATTAATCACTTAAAAACTCAAAGAACATGTTAATCTCAGAACAAACCGACTTTGCCCCCTTATTCACGGGCAACGTAAACCTTATAAATACTACACTCCAACAATATGGAAAAGGTGTAGATTTATCCGGATTCCTTAATATCTCAGGTATTACCGACTCCACAATCCGTAGATATTTAATGCATTCTACATGGATGAAAATTAGAAAAACCAACCTTTATGATCCAACACAAAACTTTTTGGCTGGATTGCGCTATTTAGGATTGGTATCAACCTCCACAACAAGCGACTACAAGGTAGGTTTCGAAATCTATGAACGTCAAAAACGTTATATTACCGGTGCTACAATTACGAATACAGGTGTTAACAATGCAGTGAAAATTGTATTGCCGGCAACTTATTCTTTAGCAGACGGAATCGTAGCAGACTTAAACCAAATTTTGGAAATTGACCAAACTCGTTTCCAGGTGCGTGTAGTTGGTATCGACAACGGTACAGGTAACAACCTGAAAAATATGGGTGTTACGGATGCGAATGCAGCTATGACACCAGGCGGTGCCGGCGGTACATCATCTGCAAACGTATTAATTTGCGTTCCATTGACAACTCAGGCAGCTCCGGCAGTAACAACCGGTGGAAAATTGTTCTTTGTTGGTAATTCACGCGCTGAACGTTCTTGCAGTGATAACGCATTATTGCAGATTTACCCAAATATCTATGAGTCTGGATTCACAATCTCAGATGCAACGATTAATTTCTCTGGTACTGCAGGTGCAACAGCAAGAAACTGGAAATGCGGAATTATGAATGGCCGTGGAGGAAAATTGGACTTAATGGTTTCAGATTTGGACTTCCAATTGGAAGAAGAAACACAAAACCGTTTGGTTTCAGCAATCCTTTTTGGACAAAAAGAAACTGCAACGTCTGTATTGAGCACATCAAGACACACGCGCCAATCAAATGGTATCATGACTGCAATTGCAGTAAATGGTGGTACAATCATTCAAACAACTCCTGGTTCAATAACTTTTGCGAATACAATCAACCCAATCATTGATTTCTGTATCGCTAGAGGTATTAAATCCGGTAAACTGTTTGTTGGTTCTGGATTATATGCTGACTTACAAACAAGCACAGCATTGATTCCGTCTACATGGTTAACCAACATGCGTGTGATGCCGTTCTCTTCTACATCAGATGGTATTAACTTCAACTTCACTTCCAACATGATTGATTGGAGAGGTGTTAAAATTGAATTGATTCCATTCAACATGTTTACTGATAGCAATCAGTGGGGAATCGGTTACAACAACACTGGTATGTTCATTCCAAACAAAATGACAACCGTGAAAAACATGGCAACAGGTCAAATGATCGATGTACCACCAGTACAAGTATTGTTCAAAAAAGATTACGCTGGCCGTATTCGTGACGAGCAGTATGAAATGGTAGACGGTGGTGCCGGAGTGCCGCAGATTGGAACTTGTGATTTTGCTGAAAAACGCAGATTACCGGAATTCACTGTTGTTTCTCCGCTGGCAAGTGAGTGTATCTTATTACAGCCTACAACTATTTCTTAAACACTATATGCGGCTGTTCGGATTTTCCGGACAGCTGCTATTTTTAAAATAAAAATTAAATTGAATTTATGGCTCAAATTACTCCAAAAACAGACGAACAAAAACTCGCTATCATTGCTGATAGATTAAAATTTGCAGAAGCAAACAAAGGCGTACCTTACCTTTTTAAAGTAAGCTCTGGTTACGACAAAGCGCTTACCGATGCAAAGGACAAACAGATGGCACAGGGAAATTATTTATTACCTGGTATTTATTATCTGAATTATGCAAAACCTGGTGAAGAAATAAATAAGCATATTGTTATCTATAAAGGCGCTGACAATGTAACTGAAAGTCATAAGATTTACAGAAACAGTGTTGGAAAATTTGAAGAGCCGATAGACATCAAGCCAATAGTTTTTGAAGATTTTCAAATGGCGGTTTATGGTGACTCGTTACCAAATTTGCGACTTATTGAATACCTTTCTTTAGTTGAGATGTTTGATGGCGTAGTTCATTGCAAGGATTTAACCGAAGCATTTAAAAATTCTCAGCCAACTGAGGTTTTATCAATGGAGAATGCGGTTAAAATGTCTTTACTAATTGATGAAACGGCTAAAACAGATGCCGGTTTTGAAATTATCAAGACGATTGCAAAAAACACGAAATTAAACGAAGCATGGCAGGCAGTAGATGGATTAGCGTTAATGGAAGGCGGTAAAGAACAGATTGTTTCGTTAGTTAAACAGTTCTTGTTAAATTCCGTTAAGTCTAAATTGTTTGTTGCTGAATTTTCTCCGTCACAGGAAGCAGTTGGTTTGGCAAAAGCACTGAAAGAAAAAGGAATTTTAACTTACAGTGAAAAAACAAAAGGATTTCATTTGAAAGACGACAAAGAGGTTTTATTTGCAGTAGACTCACCAAATGAATCTGTAAGAGAATTTTTATTCGCACGACAGGTTTCAAGAGAGGCAATATTGAAAATTAAACTACAAAATATTCTATCTGAATTATCAAAATAGGCTATTTTTTACAAAAGTTAATGGAATATAGGTAGTATTTTTGCACTTATATTCCATTTTTTATTAAACGATAATATTATGAATAAACCAGTTTTAAATATAGGCATTAAGTATGTTGCCAATAATCCGAATAACGTAATTATTACGGATTCTACGGATTATACAGCATTAGGATTAGATTCAACTAAGGTAAAAATAAATACAAAGATTTATTTGCCTACTGGTACATTGTATGTGCCGGCATATTACAATACACCGGCGGTTACAAATGACTTTTCTCCGGCGGTTCCATTTAATTATAGAACTAAATTAGGTTCTGCTGCCATTCCGGACTTTTTATTGGATAGCCACGGTTGCTTCATTAATGGTTTATACAAAGTGGATATCAAATGGTATTATGTAGATACTGCAGAAACATTCGATTATTCATTTTCTGAAACAATAAATTTCAAAAAACCTGAAATTGTTATTGATCAAAAAGCGGATTGTTTTTGTGCTAAATTCCGGTCCACAGACAAATCAGACTATACCGGCACAACACAAATATCTTATGAGCACGTCATAAACTATCCGGCTGAGACAAATGAAGCGGATATTGAAACAACATTGAAGGATTACCTGGATGAACGCCTGGCAAATGGTACCTACGTATCTGAGGTGACAACGGAAAGATTAATCACCATTTCACCGGTGTTTTCAATACAAGCAACATTGTATGGTAAAGAATCTACAATAGTTGATTGCGATACGATATGCGAACTAAAATGCGGAATTAATAACCTGAATGCAGCATATGACGCGCAATGCGGTAAGGATTCCAGAACAGCAAAAGAATTAAAATCAAAATTGGATGATGTATTACGTTATTACAGCATCATCTATATCAATAACGCATGCGGTGTTAAAGTAGATGTGAGTTTGTATATCCAAAAAATAAAAGAAATTTTAGGCGACTGTGACTGCGGATGCAAAGACTGCAATGATAATATTTGGGTAACTGGAGTATGCGGAAGCTCCGGTGGAAGCGCATTTGATCCGACACCAATTTACGATTACATTGATGCAATAAACATAGCACTGACTAATTTAATTTCATCTTTTCAAGGTGATTTGAATGCATTGACAGTGCTCGTAAACGGATTGATAAACCAAAGTTGGTTTGCCGGATTGACGATTCCTGCATGTTTAGGGTTTACAGGCGGCGATACCGAGATTCAAAAAAGAAACAAGTTATTAGCTAAAATTTGCACAATTAATGCAGCGGTATTTGCTCCGCCAGTGGCAAAGAATGATGTCTCTACAACACTTATAAATACAGCAGTAAGTATTTTAGCTACGGCGAATGACTTCTATACATCTAATCCAACCATTACGATAACTACAGCACCTAGCAATGGTACAGCGGTGGTACAGCCGGACGGAAAAACAATAATCTATACACCAGGTACAGGATATACCGGTGTAGATACCGTTGGTTATACATTGACTGATGCAAATGCACAAACATCTACAGCTGTTTGGACAATAACAGTAAATGCGGTGCCAGCGGTGAGCTGTTCAACAGTGGAGGCAAGTTACAGTGCATCTTTTTATCCAATGGGTACATTCTTGCAAATAGCGATTCAAAACCTAAGCTCAATTGGAACGAATGTTCTTACAGCTAAGAATTACATCATAGAAATTCGTGATGTTTCAAATGCTATATTATTATCATACTCAGTAACGGGTTCATTGACTGTTGATCCTACAATATTTACAACACCGGTGCCATTTGCAGCGAATTGGAATAATGTAAGAATCCAACAAACAATTACGACACAATCAGCAACCGGTGCTGCATGCGGTACTGTGGTGTATGAAACACCAACTCCATTTTTACTGACAGATGTAAGTTTGTCTTGGTTTGACGGAGTAACCATACCTTTATGCTTAGGGATTACAGGAGGAGATAATGAAGTAGTTAAAAAACAAAAAACATTAGATAAAGTTTGTCAAGCATATAATAATAGTCTGCAAAATGCATTAGATATTGATGCTCTTGAAATTGCCGTTAATGCACTTTCAACGGTAAATGGATATACAGATATAAGTAGCTCTATTATAGTAGGGATAGGGTTTGTTGCAACACACAAGTCAATTAGAGAGTATAACGATGGAACTATAAAAGTTGATGTTACACTTGAATATACAACACTAACAGATAAACCAATAGGAACATCTTTATTAATAGGACTTCCTGCAAGAGATGCTATATATCATCCAATTATAAGTATGCTTAATAGAGATAATGGAGCACTTAGTACACCATCATTATATCTTAACCCACTTACAAGTGAAATAGTAAATCTTGTTCCCCTAATTGCACCTTATGCATATCCAGCAGTTAATATTATACATATATCTTTTGATTATAAGAAATACTAAAATTATAACATGATAAATATAAATAATTTATATAATAATTTTATGTATGGAGCAAACGTACCACAGCAGGGGTATATTTCTCCTATAAAGTTTAATCAGATTGTAAATTTAGCTTCTTATAGTTTATTTAAGCAGAGATTGGGTTATCCTGAACAAATGGAAATGCAGACTGCAATACCACGAATTTCGTACCATAGAACATCAAAGATACATACCGACTTAACGCCATTCAGAAAGAAAGTGGAGGTAAAAATAAAGATTTGGAAGCAAGGATTATTGAACTTGAAAATAAGTAATAAATGACCAACGTTAACGACATAATGCTTGACTTTGATGCATTGATAAACTATGCACAGCAGGGAAATATTACTCCGGAAGTTCGGAATATTTTTATGAATAATGCCGTTGAATCACTTTATAAACAGCGACTTGGATTACCGGAGCAGTACGATATGGCAGCTTCTGTTTCTAAAATTGCATACGCGCGAACAAAAAAAATTCATGTAGACTTGCTACCATACAGAAAAAGTAAAAAAGTAATTATTTCCGATGCAGAATTTATTCCGGCTGCTGATTTGCCGACAGATTTATATTATGAAACGGGTGTAAAATACTATACTGTTGTAAAAATGGATGATGGTAAAACTATTGCTGAACTTAATAGATGTAAGTGTAGTCCGGTTGCAGATGAAGTAGCAACACCGGAATATAAAAAGTTTGTTGGCACATTGGAATTAGTAGAAGAAGATAAGTGGGCCTCTCGCGTAAACAGCACAATAATCAAAAAGGCAATTTATCTTTCATTCAACGATGGCTGGAAACTAAACTTTCCGATTAAAAAACCAAGTTACATTGAAATTGAATACCTAAAACGTCCGACAAAAGCAATTTGGGCGTTTACCGTGGTAAATGATGTGGAGGTTTACGATGCAGCAAACAGCGTAAATGTAGAATTTGATGATATGCTACGCGGTGAAATAGTAGCCAGAATGGTTAAAGAGTACGGAAAATATACAGATGATCCAAACTCAGTTCAATATGGACAAAACAATATAAATAGCGGTTCGTAATGACATACAATCAGGCAGCAGAAATAGTATTGCGTAAATTAGCTTCCGGCGACATTCCGGATGATTTTCCAGTTAAAGAGGAAGAAGTATTTTTCGTGCTCAACATGGTGGCACCATTGCTTATCAAGAAAGATTTTTTTGAAACTTTCAATTTAGACAGAACTGCCGTTGATCCTACTATTTATACCACAATTACAACAAAAGTTTTTAAAAGCGATTCTGTTGGAGAATTTTATGCAGTATTGCCAAATGCACCATTGATTTTGCTAGGTAGTATGATTCCGCAAGTGAGTTATACAAAAGACAGATTTGTAGATTTTACGTATGTGGATAGCGGAAAATTAAACAATTTCAAAAACGCTAAGGTGTTAAATGAAATTGGCGGCTATATATTCACCTATGAATTTGTAGCAGGTTGTGATACCGAACACCGGCTGGTATTTTTTGATTTGGAAGATTGTGTTGAAACACTAAAAATAAGATTGGTGCAGAACGTAAATTTTAGTAATTTTAATCCAAATTCATCTATTGCGATAAAGCCTGAATTGGAAATGCAGCTTATTGACCAAACATACAATTGGTTTTTGGCGCAGGACGGTGGAGAAGAAGATAAGATTATTGACAATAGAAACAACAATAAAATCAGTTAATGAGCAGTACTACACTATATAATATTGCAGAAAAAGTTTGTTTATCTAAGGGTGATAAAAGCAATATTCACATTGCAAAATATATTCTATATGGAAAATCGGCAGCTACAGAAATGTGCAAGCGTGGTTTTATGCCAATTCAAAGTGTGATGCTGGATATTGATGCCGGCACAAATTCCGCGAAACTTCCACCAGACTACGTAAAATATGTACGTGTTGGTAGTTGTATTTGTGATCGTATTTTAGAACTTGATTATGATAGCACATTATGTGTTCGAGAACCGGTAGAAAATTTTTGTCCACCAAAACAGACCGAACCGGTTACTGTAAATACAAATTACTACAAATTAACAACAAATGTAGACGGTGCCATAAATTTTGTATATACATCTGATATGCAGTTTCCAGATGGAGAAACAATAGCTGTATCAAATGGAACACCACAATACGTGTGCTCTATTACAGTGCCAAAAACAAATTCCGTACTTGCACACTCTATTGATAATATTGGTAATTGCCCTGGCAGTAATACTACTCCGGAAGTCTTAACTGAAACTCAAAGATTGGAATCCGACTGCAAATGCCTTTGCCGTAACGCTATTCCGGCTGGATATAATTCTTACTACATGTGGAATAATATCTATTATTATGGACGCCTTCTTGGTCCTATGTACACTTTGCCGGCATATAGAAGTCCTGGATTTTTCAAAATTGAAAATGGAAGAATTTACCTAAATTCAGTATGCGCCGGAAGTCATGTGGTGTTACAGTATAAATCCAATGGCGTAAGCGATGCCGGACAAACGGAAATTCCAATCGAAATGGAAGATACAATTTTGTCTTTCATGGTTTGGAAAGATGCATTTTATGATAAAACTAACTCTTTATCGTATATTCAGATGTGTAAGGATGAATACATAAGACAAAAAGATTTATTAACCATGCAGACGGTGTTGGCTGGAGTTTTATCTATGCTGAAAGTGGAAATGAAACACACATATGCAGCAAACATAGGTAGAGGTAATGGCACAACATAAATACGAACAAAAGATATTACCAAAATATGTGGATAGCGACTCTGAGGTTCGTTATATAAAAACCGATGCCGGTGGTGTTCGGTACATGTCAAATATCAGAATTGGAAAAAGAAATGACAAGCTAAAAGGTGCAGCAATAAATATTCGCGGTACCTTATTGGTGCCAAACAATTATTTACCGGAAGGAACAAACGAATGCTTGGGTAGCCGAGCAAACGAATCCGGAACATTCCTTTTGTTTTTAAATTGGAATAGCAATACCGGCCATAGCATATTTATGTACAATCCAACATTTGCTGAGCCAATCCAATTACTATACAAGGATTCTCCAGGCAATGAAGTTCTTGGATTTCATAGATATTACCGAGTCAAAGGCACAAAGGCAAAAATAGTACAGGATCAACATTTTTTCTGGACAGATGCCTATAATTCACCAAGGTACCTTAATATTGACTGGGCGCTCAATTATAAAAAGAAAAAGATATTCGAAATTCAACAAATCGATGGAGATATAGTTGATTTCAATGTACTGGTTTTTAAATACAAAGGTGTTTTAACCAATGTATATACCGATAATTTTGGAACAATGTTATTGTCAAATCCATTATTGAATGATTATTTCGATATTGAAGACTGCAGTTGTTCTATTATTTTGACTGAAAAAGAAGCCAATACGTGTGAATTAACCACAAGCAGCACAAAACTTCGAATAGTTCCGCAAAATTTTTACACCGATCAGCATCACGAAAGACAAATCGATTTAGTTTGCTATCCGTCTTCCACAGCGCCAAAGGTAATATTGAAAAAAGATATTAAACAGCGCCGGAATTTCCTTGCTGGATATACATGGCAATTTCGAACAAAAATAATCTATTTTGATGGAAACGAAAGTGCTTGGAGCTCATGGTCAAAATTGATAAATACAGCAGGAAATTGTGAAGAAGAATACAACTATATAGCAATTGACTACACTGATAAGATATTTGACTGTTACAACGACATAAGACAACTGAATGTAATAAAGGAAGTTGTTATCGGATATCGCAATACAAATCAAGGTAACTTACATAGCTTTGTCAGAATTAAACAATGCGATATTCCAAAAGTATCTCAGGTTTACAATTTCTACAATGACATCTATGCTGGCTTGGAGCCGGAGTATGACGATAAGGTAAAGCAGTATGATTTGGTTCCGCTACAATGCGGCGCCCTATCAGCGGCCAATAACAGATTGATTACAGCTGATGTGACCGAAAACTATGAATTAGATTGTTTTGATTTTAAGGTAGATGTTGAATATCATCCAGAAGAAGAAATTCAAAGATTTGATGGTAAAATTACCTGCTGGATAGATATAAAAGTTAATTCTGGTGCAATTCCATATTATATGCCTGTTATGCAAATGACAGAAAATGCAGATACATACTATTTTGGATATGGTAGCTATCAATCACTTGTAGATCCAACATCTTTTTTCAATAAAGACTTTATTGAAAGATATGACCAAAGGTTAGCATCAAAAGGTTTTGTTGCATACATTGTGGGAACAGATAATTTTGCTGTATCAAAGCAATGGATTTCACCAAATGCCACAGTAAATATTGCAGATTCCGATAATGACTTTAATATTGTCAGTGCAATAAATGATAGTGATAAAAGCAAGCTACAAGATAATTATACAGGCGCATACAAAAATGAAAAACTATTTAGACAGAAAGTAGACTTTACTGGACTTAAAGATGGTATATACCTTGTCAGAATAGCTTCTCATTGGGTTGGATTTGGGAATAAATTAGGAAAAGGAGAAGCATATGATTTGGATAATGGATTAACCTGGCAGAAAACATCTACAAATATAATTTCTACAGATGGTATTCCATATATTTTTGAAGCAACAGTGATTATTATTGGCGGCGTTATGCAAGGCCCAGAACCGGTATTTGAAATAGCTGATAATTCAATAGCTAGAGTTTCAGAAGGACAAACATATTGTTTGGCACAGGGTTATGTTATTGATAGTGAAGCTACAACACAAGAAAATGTATATACCGGATTAAGGATAGAACATTCGGCGGTAAAATTAGTCGAAACCGGAGAATTTATGGGTTTTGAAAGAGATAAAATATTTACATTAACTGACCACAACGGATATTTTTGGGGCAGGGCGCCGGTTCAACCACAAGACATCGGTGGAAATAATAAAATTTTAGTATCAAAAGGAAAAGATATCAATTGGAATGATTTAATTGGTAATGATGGAGATATGGCTATTTTATTGAATGGCGATGATCCATTTACAGGAAATTTAACTGAATTAAAAAATGGAACTTGTGGTACTTTTGATAATTCCGGAACCGGAGATAATTTTGTGCAAGAAGCGGTAAATAACTTTATAGTACCATACATTGCAGACGCACATAATATAACCAATAATTTTAGAACACTTGTAAAAGGAAAAATATTAAATCAGGCAGGAATTCCACAGTCTGGTGTTTTGGTAGTAGCATTAGGAACTGATAGATATGATACCTCTGATGCAAATGGAGAATTTGGAATAATAATGTATGCAAATTCACAAACAAATTCAAATTTACGTTCATACACATTGATTTTTTCTGGTGATGAATGCAATAATATTTCAACAATAAGAGCAGGAGATATTACATTGGGTAGATTTCCGCCGAAATATAATAATTCAAATCCTTATACGTTAGAAGACATATATTTTGA
>ERZ724508.1818-NODE-1818-length-11984-cov-4.534580_pt1 | contig 11984 bp, 8 predicted proteins | sample MGYA00376041_ERZ724508 | MGnify/ENA primary metagenome ERZ724508 (study PRJEB28724, sample SAMN07190887) | wastewater metagenome | isolation source: effluent of sewage treatment plant in Hong Hong | place: USA: Christiansburg, Virginia | collected 2016-03-01 ... | reverse complement strand
TTTTTGTTTTTAATAATGGCACTATTTCACGAATTTCATTTTATTAAATAAATAATCTGCTCCTGCAATTTATTTATTAAAATAAGGGTGTGAGAACGCCTTTATTAGTTTTAACTGAATCTTGAGATGTTTAATGAGGTTTAAAATCTGCTTCTTTAGCCTTTTCTTCCATTTTATCAAGCATTTTTGCAATACCACCCATAATTTTTTCAATTTTTTTACCAGGATCTGCGCCTTGTGATAATCCATCAGATGCGGCATGCAAGCCGAATATTTGAATTATGCGACCACCTTCGCCTTCACATGTCTTGTCGTTATTGACTGAATGAAAATTATCAGATACTTCGCATACATTGTTTGATACTGGGAAATAATAGGCAGTTAAACAAGCATATTTTGCATCATGATTTAAGATAGCTTTCTCCCATTCGGCTTGTTCAACAATTTTAAAATTGTATGGATATGACTTGGCAATTTTTTCTTCACTAAAATCTTGTTGCTCTAACACCTTAATAATATCGTCTTTTTTAATAAGTGCAGTAAGTTTTTTTACTTCATACCTGGGTTTGTCTTCTTTGGAAAAAACGTAGGCATTGACATTTGTTTGTTTTATGTCGGGGTGAGATAAATACACCTTAAGAGATAGTTTAAATTGATCAACAGATTGAACAAACTCACCCAAAGCTGCTTTTAATGGAGTTATTAAAAATAAAACCTCCGATTTTTCATCTGCCAAAAATAATGTAAATGCTCTTGGCCTGTCATAAGCCATGATGTAATTGGTTTCATATTTTTCTCCTAATACGAAAAATTTTGAGCGATTGCCATAACGCATTACGGCATATAAATTTTCATTAGCGTTAAAATAGGATGAAATAGAATCAGAACTTATAAATACTATCTTTTCATTGAAGTCCCAGAATTTTGTAAATGCAGTTTTAATGGATTCGCGGATATATATACACCTTTTTTCGTAATCTTCTATCTCTTTCAGTTTATTTCGCTTTTGCAGTTCCTTAATATAATTAGGACTTTTAATTGGTAGTTCAACGATAAGAGTTCTTTTTTGAACTTCGGATAATCTAGCGGCAGTGCCATTTGTTTCGTCAAAAGAAAACAGAAACTGGAAAGATAAAACGAACAAAAATGTGATAGATGACTTCATAGTTTAAAATTGTTTTTTTTTAAAGAATTACTTCACCAATTTCATCTCACTTAATAGATAACCTGCTCCCGCGAATTTATCAATAATGAATAAAGTGTAGCGCACATCTAAAGTGATGTTACGACATTGATTAGGATTGTACATAATATCACTCATGGTTCCTTCCCAGTTTCTATCAAAGTTAGTCCCAATTAATTGTCCTTTTGCATTAAATACAGGACTTCCGCTATTGCCGCCAGTGGTATGATTACTTGCGGTAAACGCTACTTGTAATTTACCATCTTTGTTGGCGTATTGTCCGTAATCTTTTTTCTCATACAGCTCTTTTAATTTTGCAGGCACATCAAACTCTTCATCTTTTGGAATGTATTTTTCCATAATACCATCTAAGGTTGTGTAGTAATTGTATTCTACACCATCTTTTGGTATGTAGTTGTTTACTTTACCATATGCCACACGTAAAGTTGAGTTAGCATCTGGATAGAATTTTTTATCTTTAAATATTTCTTTTTGTCCTTGAATATATAATTTTTGTAATTCATTAATTTCTCTTTCATCGTATTGAAATTGAGGAAATACCGAAGTATTATAATATTTTACAATAGAGCTAGTGATGTAAAAAATCGGATCTCTTTCGTATAAATTTGTGTATTTATCATAATCGTTTAACATCACTTCTGCTTTTTCTTTATCTACAAAATTGGTGTTTGAAAATAAGAAGTCGGTCATTTTTTTTGCATCGTTATTATTAGCTACAATAAACGAATCTAACACATAAGGTCTGCTATTGCTTGGCACGCCTTTGACATATTCTGCCAACATAGCTTCACATATTTTGATATCGGTTGGTTTATTATAATTTTTAAAGAAGCCTAACTTTTTATATTCTTCCAACGTTTTGTCATAGGTGTTTGAGGCGCCTTTTTGTTTTTTCTTTAATTCATTATTTAAGGTAATATAAAAACGAGCGTAATTAAGCGCGTCGATGGCCATTAAACATTCGCTATAATAATCTACTTGTTTGTTTAGTATTTTATATTCGGCATACACTTTTTGAAGTTGAGGAAAAATATTGCCGTACTTTTCTTTTTGAGCTGCATTAGCACTAATTGCTTCGTTAAATTGATTTTCGAATAATTGTTTTTTAGCAACGGCATCATATTTTTTTAAGCCATTCATTTCGCCCATCCACTTTTTGTAGTAGTTAGCAATACCCTGATATTTACTAGCATATGCAATACGAACAGCATCACTTTGTAACATATCCACATTCATAATATTTAAGCGTTTTTCGCGAAGAGAAACTTTTAGTGGATCGCTTTCGTTCATTATCATATCAACAGCATAGCTCGATAAATATTCTTGTGTACGTCCAGGGAAACCATACACCATCGTAAAATCACCTTGTTTATATCCTTTTAAAGAAATTGGAATCACATTTTTAGGTTTGTAAGGAACATTGTCTTTACTGTATTCAGCAGGCTTATTGTCTTTATTCGCGTAAATACGAAATACTGAAAAGTCAGCATTATGACGTGGCCACATCCAGTTGTCACTTTCCCCACCAAACTTACCAATAGAAGAAGGAGGAGCGCCAACCATACGCACATCTTTAAATGTTTCTACAACAAATAAATAATAGTCGTTACCATAGAAAAATGGTTTTATAAAAGCTTCGTAGTGAGTTCCTGCAACAGCTTCTTTTTCTAATAGTTTAATATTGGCTTTGATGATAGAATCTTTTTTAGCTTCTGTGCTGGTAGCTATAATTCCTTTTAATACTTTTGCTGTAACATCTTCAATACGCTGTATGATAGTGGCATTTAAGTTTGGCGTATAAACTTCTTCATTTTTATTCATCGCCCAAAAACCATTGGTTAAGTAATCTTTTTCAACTGTGCTATGAAAAGCGATAGCTGAATAACCACAGTGATGATTGGTTAAAATTAAACCTTGGTCAGAAACGATTTCGGCAGTACAACCGCCAGCAAACTGAACAATGGCATCTTTTAAACTTGATTTATTAACGCTGTAAATTTGTTCGGCAGTTAATTTTAAGCCGTTTTTCTTCATGTCTTTAATGTTCATTGCATTTAAAAGTTGTGGTAACCACATCCCTTCGTCAGCTTTTGAGATTAAAGAAATTAATAGTGTTAATGCAAGTAGTTTTTGTTTCATGTTTTGTTTATTATTTAACCGCAAAGAAGCGGATTTTTTAGCAAAGGGTGCAGAGTTCTATTGTGATAAAATGACGATGAAAATATATTACATTGAACGAATTAATTCCTTCATCAATAAAGTCATTTTAGGTTCTTGCATTTTTGCAATATGTTGAACTTCTTCGTGACTCACATTTTGAACATCACCTTCTACACCTAAATCAGTTACGATACTTACACCAAATACGCGCATGCCACCATGTTTAGCAACAATTACTTCTGGTACAGTACTCATTCCAACGGTATCAGCGCCAATTCTTCTGATGTAACGATATTCGGCAGGAGTTTCAAAACAAGGGCCAGTTAATCCAGCATAAGAGCCTTGACTTACTTTAATATTATTTGCTTTCGCAATTTCTACAGCCATTGCAATTAATTTTTTATCATACGCTTCGCTCATATCTGGGAAACGTGGACCTAGTTCAGCAATGTTTTTTCCAATTAAAGGATTGGTTGGAAATAAATTAATATGATCATTGATAATCATGATTTCTCCAATTTCAAAATCAGGATTCATGCCACCACTTGCATTTGATACACATACTGTATGGATGCCAATTGCTTTCATCACACGAACAGGGAATGTAATTTGATGCATGGTGTACCCTTCATAAAAATGAAAACGACCTTGCATGGCCATTACTTTTTTGCCACCTAATTCTCCAAATATTAATTTGCCGCTATGACCTTCTACTGTGCTTACAGGAAAATTCGGAATCTCCTCGTATGGGATAACGAATTCTGCGCTTATTTCTGTTACTAGTCCTCCTAATCCTGTTCCTAAAATAATTCCTATTTCGGGGCGGAAGTTATTTGTTTTTTCAAGAATACTTTTTGTGGTAAAATTTATTTGTTCTAACATAGTTTATGATTGTATCGTTAAATTCTTGTGTTTTGTCTTTAAAATCTACCTCTATCGGCAAAACGTACAAAGGTAATGTATTTGCTATATCCTGCAAGTCAGTGCCACGTAATCTCATAGCATCTTTTTCAGTAGTTACTACTATTTTGTTTCCGCCTTCAATGGCATCTAATTGCGCTCTTACATCTGCAATATCCTGAATTGTAAAGCTGTGATGGTCAGGAAACTGAATATGTTTTACATCTGAAGCGTATTCTTTTAAGTAGGTAATCATTGGTTTTGGATTACCAATACCAGTAAATGCTACTATACGGTAACGAAATAGATCATCTAACGTATCAATGGTCTCAGCAGGATTTTGAAAGCCTTTTAATTCGCCATATTTCAACCAAGTAAAAAATAATTGTTGATGAGCTAAAGGTTTTAAATCTTTTATCACATTACGTATATCAATGGCGGTTGTTTTATCAGGTGTTTTACTGATGATAATAATATCCGCTCTTTCAATACCTTTTTTTGATTCTCGCAGATAACCAGCAGGCATCATACAATCGTTTAAATACAAATTATTGTACTCGCTTATCACAATTTTTAGTTCGCAGTTTAAAGCTCGATGCTGAAAGGCATCATCTAAAATCACCACTTTTGGAGGCTCAGGAAATTCTAATATTTTTTTAATGCCATTAACTCTATTGGCATCTACGCAAACTTCTAATTGAGGATTTTTTGTTTTGTATTGCAATGGCTCGTCGCCAATATCAAAAGCTGTACTTGTGTTTGTTGCCTGAATAAAGCCAGATGTTTTACGTTTGTAACCGCGACTAAGTATGGCTATTTTAAAGTCGTTTTGTAATATATTAATTAAATACTCTACATGAGGTGTTTTTCCAGTACCACCAACTGCTAAATTTCCAACACAAATAGTGTGCACATCGACCGATTTACTTTTTAAAAATTTCCAATCGTACAATAAATTACGCAACGAGGTGATAATGCCATAAATTACAGCAAAAGGAAAAAAAAGTATTTTCTTTAAAGACACCTAAATTTTTATAAAGTAGTGAATTTAGGGGGTTTTTATTAAAAAATGAAATCTTTTTAGACTATTCCTTTACTTCAATCCATAATTTGCAAGGCTCTAATTTACAGCCGTTTGCATCGGTTTCTGTAACCTCTAAATATCCACTTTGATAATCTATATCTACGGTGATTGAATTGGTGTGTTTTCCATTGCTAATCCACATACCTGCAGGCATATTCCAAAAGTATTTGGAACCTTGATGAAAAGGAACGGAGTAGGTGAGATTGGTTGTTTTGGGTTTTACAATTGTTTCGCCAGTAATTTGATAAGGTGTTTTGATGAGTCCGAAAAATTGTGCTGCCCAAAATGTACTATGAAACCCTTTGTTAATTGCAAATAACCCTGTTTTTCCTCCTTGTGTAGAGCAACTACCTGTATCTATTGGTAAAGCGTGGCCAATACCTCTGATTCGGTAATAACGCACTATTTCTTCTTGTTGATTGTTTTTGTAAATGGTACATTCAATGTCCTCATCATTTCTAAAACGCTCATAATGCTCGTCTTCTTCATAATCGGCATTGTGAATATTAGTCCATTGTTTAATCAATTGATTAGAATTATTAGTGCTTACAACTGGGTCAATTCCACCATGAAAGACAATTAATTCAGGATACTTGCCTTTGTAATTTGGGTTTTCTTTTCGAACTAAATCTCCCCAATCTTCAGGTGATTTAGAAACCATACCCACCATAGAGGTTCCTGCTTTCATTACAGATTCTGCTGATTTGTAGGGGCCACCAGCCATCACTCCACCTTTATCAAATACTTCAGGAAAAGCTGCCATCATAATGCTACTCATGGCACCACCAGCAGAAAGGCCGATCACATAAATTTTAGTGCTATCAATGTTTTTGTTTTTCTTTAAATGTGTTATCATTTGCATGATAGAGGCGGGCTCGCCTTTATCACGACTTTGGTCGGAAGCACGGTACCAATTAAAGCAATTTTCAGGATTATTGATGATGATTTGCTCAGGATATAAAACATAAAACTGATGCAATTTTGCTAGTTTATTCCAACCACTTTGTTCGGCGCAGGATTTTGCCATTTGTGTGCAACCATGCAAAACTACCACTAATGGTGCTTTCTCAGTAATGTTTCCTGGATCATAAAACATCAATTTTAAATTACCTGGATTTGTACCAAAGGGACGAATTTGAACTAAATCCTCTTGCGAAAAAATAGAATGAATCGTAAAAATGCTAGACAAAACCGAAACTAAAAAGTATAACTTAAATTTTGATTGCATCATCTAAATAAAGATATATGTCCGTTACGCACTAATTTTTTATCATTCCCTTTTTGAATCGCTTCTAAGCGGTAAACGTAAACGTCATCTGGGCAAGGATTTCCTTTAAATTTTCCATCCCATTTAGCATTTATATTGGTTGATGTGTAAACAGTGTTACCCCATCTATCAAAAATAGTTAACGAAAAGTAATTGTAGTCGCATTGAAATATAGGAGAGAAAACATCATTTCTATCATCGTCATTTGGCGTAAAACTATTTGGGATATAAACATCACAATCGCAATTTTTGTATTTAATAACCACACTATCTGTTCTAATACCACAAGTTTTGGATGTACTAATTACCCAATATAAACCCTCTTTAGTAGCAGTGATACTTGATGTATTAGCGCCTGTGTTCCAAAATAATTTTACATCTGAAGGAGCTTTAACTGATAGGACTTTGTTAGGCTCGTTTTCACAAACTAAAATTTCTTTACCAAAATTAGGTACCACTGCATTTGCAGAACTCACTTTAAATGTATCAATATAAGTACAACCTTTGTTATTGCTTTTTAACCAATACATTCCAGGTTTTTCGATTTTTATTTGGTCGCTAGTTTCCCCTGTACTCCAAGCGTATTTATAGTTTTTGTTATTAGCGGTAATAGTTATTGGATTGCCGCAAATAATGGTATCCCTGATGCGGATTTTAGGTCTTTCGTTAAACTTTAAATAGGTGGTGTCTATTAATGTTCTTTTTCCATCAATAATTTTTATCGAGTAAGTGCCTTTCTTTTTGATGTAAAATTGTTTTGTATTTACAATGATGCCATAACTTGTATTTAATTGATAGGTGGCATTTTTGCTTACCTGATCTTCAGTAAACTTAATCAAAAACGAATCACCCGCACAAATGAATGTTGTATCAGGTAATAAATTTGATGGTTTTATCTGTGCATTTAAATTACACAGTAAAACACTAAATAGTAATATGAATATGTTTTTTTTGATGCTCAAGTAATTGCAAAAGTTATGCGCTTATGATGTTGTTATCTGTTAATTTATATTAATTATTTTCAAAAATTAAATCTGCAAAGAAATTGTGATTCTTGTGCCTTGTTCGGCGGGTGATAATTCAGATTTGTCGATTATCTCCACTTTTTGATTCTTTCCAGTCAGTTTTGTATTCAATTCTAATATGTTTTCAATCGTTTTCGTTCCTAACGATTTGTGGCCAGCTTTAGCATTTTCTTTGGCTTTATTAAAGCCGATACCGTCATCTTCAATAATGATTAATAAAGTTTGTTCGTTTTGTTTTTTGAAACGGATGTATAAATTACCATGTTCATGTTTTGGTAAAATGCCATGTATAATGGAGTTTTCGGCATAAGGTTGAATAATCATATTAGGGATTTTAATATCTAGCGTATTAATATCCTGAGCCACATCCAAATGGAAATCAAATTTTCCTTTAAAGCGTTCTTTTTCTAAATCCAAATAATAATTTAATCGTATTAACTCTTCATGTAAAGCAATTTCGCTTTGCGAAGCTTTTTCGATAATCATTCTGATTAATCTAGAAAATTTAGCAAGGTATTCACTCGCTTTCAAAGAGTCGTTTAAGTTGATGTAATTTTGAATAGAAGTTAATGAATTAAAAATAAAGTGCGGACTCATTAACGAATTCATTGCTTGATGTTTCAGTAAATTTACTTGGCGATCTTCTTGCACTCTTCTGGTAGCTTTTGTTCGCACACGTTTAACAACAATAACAGCTACAATAATTATAAAGAGGAGTGCTCCAAAAATGATTGATAGCGTAAACCAAATGGTTTGCTTAAAAGGAATTTCTTTTTTTATGGTGATAGAAATAGGTTCAGACCAATTAAATCCATCGTAGGAATAGATAATTTCTAGTTGATGTGTTCCTCCGTCAATTGATGTTAAGTGGATTTGTCGATTTTCTAAATCAAACCATCCTTTGTCTTTAGTACTATTGTATCTATAACGGTAATATTGTTTGTTAGGTTTTACATATAGTGGACTAGAAAAACTAATCATCACGTCAGTTTGAGCGCTGGTTAAATTTAATTTATTGTTTTGTAGTTCTATAATACTTCCTTCTGCATCAATACTTGTTATAAATAACTTATTTGCTGGTCTTGCTTGTTTTAATAGATCATTGATAGCGCATATTGTAATTCCTTTATCACTACAAATGCAACAATTGTCGCCGTTAAATACAACATCGTTGATAGTGTTTGATAACAATCCGTTTGATTTATTATAAATAACTATTGGTTGAAATTTGTTATCGCAAATAAACAAGCCATCTAAAGTGGCAATCCATATTCGGTTTTGATAAAATTTTATTTTTTTAACTGCGGTTAATTGTTGCGTGCCAATTTCTTGTATTAGGATAGAGTCTTCAAAAATTGTAATTCCATTTTCATGTGCTAAGTAAGTTTTGTTGTTAAAATGTTTAATATCGTTAATACCGAAGCTAAAGAGCTGATTGCTAAAATTTTTATATTTTTTTGTTTTAAAAGAATATACACTTAATCCATCAGATGTACCTATTAGAAGATTATCATTTAGTTCAAAAATAGTATTGATTTTGGTTCTATAATCCGGATAAGAAATAAGGGTATCAATAACTATGTACTTCTCAGACTTGTAGTTTTTTATTTTATACAAAGTAGCGGTCCCATCTGCCATATAGGCTTCTTCTGGGTTTTGGCAATAACTAAATAGGCGAGAGGCAATAGGTGTGAAATTATAAAACTTGTTATTCAATAAAAAAGACCCTTTTTTATTATTTGCTGAGTTAGTTTTAGAATATAAAACATCTTTTCCTAAGGGGTGAATACCAAATACTGTTTCGTTAAACAGCTCATCTGGCGCGATAATGGTTTGAGTATTGTTATTGGTTTTATCAAAAATAAATAAACCATTATTTGTTCCAACCACAATGCTTTTTTCTACAAAAGCAGCGCTGCTAACGGGCAATATTTTTCGTCCTGATGTAAATGAGAAGTTTTGTAATTGAGGATTTTGAATAAAGTATACACCATCATTAAAGGTTCCTATCCAAATATGATCATCGGTATCTTTATAAATACAGTTAATCAATACTTTGTCTATACCCAATAGATCAAAGGCATCAAAGGTGATATTGTTTTCTATAACATATAAATTATCGTCAGGATTGTTTGTAAACCATAAGCGTTGATATTTATCAATAATTAATTTACTTACTCGAGCTGTGTTATTGGCTATAAAAAAACTGGTTGCTTTTTGCGTTTTTACTGGAATTGTTTTTATGATTGTGTTATTTTTTATGCATAAAATAGCATTGTCGCTTCCCACATATAAAGTGCCAGTTGTATCTTCTGTAATAGAGTAAATGGGGATTGTTTTCCCAATATTTATTTTTTCTTGAACTCCATTTTTAAACTGATATAAACCATCTGTTCTCCCAACTAATACTTGATTTTGTTTAGTTTTAAAAATGGCAAATGCTTGATTGTTATTGTCTGCTTTTTTTACATTGTCTTCATATACAGTTCCCGTTTTTAATTCGGTTGATGATACTGATATTTGATCGTTTAATGAATAACCGTAGTTTCCATCCAATACTAATTCATCTACAGAGTTATGAAAGACTAAGTTTTTTACAAGAGAAGCGTCGTTTTCTTTTTTCTTGTATTCGTAAATTCCTTCTCTGCGATTGATAATAATTAAATTGTCAGCGCCATTAAACCCTATATTTCTTATGTAATTAGATTTAAGGGGAGTTTTAGGCTTTATTTTTTCAAATTTATATCCGTCAAAATTATAAACACCATTTTCGGTAGCTAAGTACAAGATGTGATGCTTGTCTTGCTTAATAGCAAATACATTGGCATTACTTAATCCATCTTCTGGACCATAATGCTGAAACGAAAAGCTACGATTTTGGGCTGATGTGATTTGAATTAGCCATAATAGACTAATAAATAGAATATATATGTGTTTTTTGTACATATTGTATCTTATAAAAATACGGAATATTTTACAATTTACTTTAAATGATAATCGCGAGGTAGGCCTCGCGATTATTGAAAATAAACATTTCAATTAATTTATTTTGGAGTAACTGCTCTTGTTTTCAAAAACTCTGCAAATTCTTGTGAACGTGCTTTAGATACTTGAATACTTGTGCCATCTGCCATAATGATGGTGCCACCTTCCGCATTTGAATATTCCTTAATGAAATCAATGTTTATTAAAGAAGAGCGGTGAATGCGGAAAAACACATTAGTTGGCAAAATAGATTCAAACTCTTTTAAAGTTTTTGAAGCCACAATTTTTTTAGCGTTATTTAAAAAGATATTTGTGTAATTATCTGATGCTTCTAACCAAATAATGTCTTTATAATCAATTAATGTAAAGCCTTTGCTATGGTTAATTAATACCAAGTTTTTGTCATTTCCAGTTGGCGCAGCAGTTCCTCCTCTTTGTTCGTAGTGTTTTACCACTTTTTTTACAGCTCCTTGTAATTCGCTTAATAACAAAGGTTTTAATAAATAATCAATAGCGCCAGCTTTTACAGCATTGATACCATGCTCGCTATAGGCTGTTAAAAATATTAAGCAAAAGTCGCGGTGTACTAAACCATCAATCATTTCTAAACCTGTCATTCCAGGCATATTAATATCGCAAAAAACCACATCAGGTTTTAATTCCTGAATTAATTTTTTACCTTCCATTCCGCTCGAAGCCTCAGCAATTACTTCTATTTCTGGGCAATAGCTAGCTAACATACTTTTAGTATTGCTACGGCTATTTTCTTCGTCGTCGATGATAATGGTTTTGAAAATTTGCATAGTTTAGTTTATATAACGCTAAGCTAATAAAAATTCGTGTAACATTTTAGTCATTTATTTAACAATGCAACCGTTTGAGTAAAATAGTGTTTGTTAATAGGGAGCAATCATTATCTTAGCACTTTAAATAAATAAAACACCATTTTATGAAGTCTTTTTTTCTTTCTGTTGCGGTTTTTTCGATAGTATCTATAAACTGCTTTGCTCAAAAAACAATATCTGTTGAGGATATTTGGAGTAAATATGCTTTTATGCCAGCTTCTGCGGGAGGTTTTAACGCCATGAAAGATGGGTTACATTATACTGATCTTGAAAAAGAAGGTGATTTTGATAATATTGTAAAATATGAGTTAAAATCAGGTAAGAAAGTAGCGGTTTTAGTAAAAGGTGCTGATGTGAAAGTTGGAGATAAAACCATCAATATCAGCGATTATTCTTTTAGTCCGGATGAAACCAAATTGTTTTTTTCAACAGAATCTGAAGGTATTTACCGTCGTTCATCTGTTGAAACAAATTATGTGTATGATATTAAAACAGGAAAAACAATGCCTTTATC
>ERZ724508.1817-NODE-1817-length-11989-cov-6.548936_pt1 | contig 11989 bp, 15 predicted proteins | sample MGYA00376041_ERZ724508 | MGnify/ENA primary metagenome ERZ724508 (study PRJEB28724, sample SAMN07190887) | wastewater metagenome | isolation source: effluent of sewage treatment plant in Hong Hong | place: USA: Christiansburg, Virginia | collected 2016-03-01 ... | reverse complement strand
CTGCGAAGCCTCGAGGTTATAATTGGCCGTCACCAGCCGCGCGATTTCCTGCCCTTGCGCCGATGTCGCCGAAACCCCAGCCGACCGCAGTTCGGTGTTGATCTTCTGCTGCAGCGAATTCGTCTTGAGCTGGTCGCCCTCGAATTGCAGGCCCTCGATGACGCCGCGGATCTGATCGGCCCGCGCCTTGGCCGCCGATGCCGCGGCCTTGTCAGCGGCTGCCTTGGCCGCAGCGGCCGCCGCAGCGTCGCGGTCGATCTGTGGATCATAGATGACGGTCGGGCGCTGCAGGTCCGTCTTGCCAGGCGCCGAGGTCTGGCTTGAGGCAGCCGGCAGCGGCGTCGATTGATCGACAGTGCCGATCGGGCGCCCCATGAACCCGGTCATAGGATTGCCAGAAATCAGATTTGCGCCGAGGTTCCATGCCTTCGATAATTCGTCGACGATGGATAGCACCGTCGATTGTGTCTGCGTTCGCAGCGACAGCATCAGCGCCGCCCACTTGTCGTCAAGTTGCTGCGCGCGGCGGATCAGCGCCTCGTCGATGACGGCGCCCGCCTCTTTCACGTCAGCCTGAAATCCGGCAAGCCCCGCGCTGCCGTTCCGCAGGAATTCGAGGAAAGAGTCGGACCCCTTGCCGAAGGCCTGCGTGGTGATCAGCAGTGCGTCCTGCTCGTTTTTCGCATTCTTGATCAGGTCGGCGACAGTATTCAGCGCCTCGGAATAACTCAACGCCTGCACCGCAGATTTCGAGAACCCGTTGACCTCGAGCGTCTTCAGCAGCTCGCCCTGCCCGTTGCGCGCCTGGCCCAAATTCTTCGAGAACTTGATCAGCCCGCCGGACAATTCATCGAAGCCGAGATTTGCCTGCACCGCGCCATACTGCAGGCCCTGCAGCTCGCCGGTGGCGATGCCGATCTTGTCGGCAAGGTCGCCGATGTTGGCGGCATCCGTCACCGCTGATCTGGCGAAAGCCGCGAAGCCAGCGACCACGCCCGCCACAGCAACACCGATGTTGGCCTTGAGCGATGCGCCGATGCCGCCGAAAGCCTTTTCCATGCGCGAGGCGGAGATCTGCGCATCGCGCTCGATCTTGCGCAGCCCGGAAACCGTCGTCTTTTGCGCCTTCGCCAATTCGCGCTCATAGGCCTTGAAATCGGCCGACATCTGCACGACCAGCCGTTCAACGTCTGTCGCCATCGTTCATCCAGTTCCAGATTTCGTCGATCTCGGCATCATCGAGGCTCTTGTCGTCCGGCGCGTTCGCCGCGACATAGCCATTCACCGCGGCCATGAACTGCCAAAGCGACATCGCGTTGACTTGCTGTGGAGTAAAACCTAGGACGGCTCCTGTCCCGTAGTAGGCGGCAAAGGCGGTTCGTCCGTTTGGGAGTTGGACTGCCGTTTCGTGGCCCTTGCCGCGCCGCGTTTTCCCGGCTTTTCACCGCTGGGGTCGATAAGAAGGCCCGCACCAAGAATAATCAACGCGGTCTTCTTATGATGAAGTGAAATTGGGAACGGATCGTAATAGGTTCGAACCAAATTCAGCGCTTTTATCGGGTCTATACCGCCGCCGATTAGCCCGACACGAATTGTCTCTCGAACATAAGCAACACGGTTGTCGCCGAGTTGCAGACGTTGGTAGATAAGCTGGCATCCACAGTCGGCTTTTTCTTCAAGTTCAACCGCCTGTCCAATACCGATCCTAAACCGATATGTCCCGTCGCCCCAATCCGCGTCAACCGAACCGTCCCGAGACATCAGCTAAGAGCCGGCGAAATTGTGACGTCTCCATCGCTCACCAATTCAACGGAAACCTGCACGCGCCCGCCCGTGCTGGCAGACCTCGTGAAATTTGTCAGGTGATATTTGCACGTCTCGGTCGTCGTTCCGAAAGGCGCTTCGCCCACCGTTTCCAGCCGCACGTTCCGAGACAATACGGACTGCCGGAACTTCAGCCATTCGTTAACAGATTCAAGAGCCATAACTCCATTGCCCGAAATCGAAGAGCTGATGGACGTCACGTCCCTGCCCACGACAATCGGCGCGTCCGGATCAATGCAGTCCGGCAGCAGCACCTCGCTGACCTGCTTCTCATAGGTCACAGTGATCTCTGTAAACCCGCACGGCGCTGAATAGACTTCCGGCGATTCGCTATTGCCCAATAGCAGTCTGAATTTTCCAAATCGAACGGTCTTCGGCTGTGCCATCGTCAGTCTCCTTTATTCATTGAATTCATAGATCTCTGCCCGGAATGACAGCGCACCATGCGCCGTCAGTCCGTCACCATCGCGGAACGTGTTGGTGGTGCGATGCTCGATGTCGAACCGCAGCCCGTCTTTCGTGGCCTCGACGCCATGCAGCGCCGCGATCACCGCCGCCTCGATGCGCTTGCACTCGGCAAAGCCGCGCGACCGCGACCACACGTCGACCTGCTGAAACACTTCCAATCCGCTGAAACAGTCGGCGTCCTGGCGAACGTCCTGCGACGGCCCGAAACTGATGTAGGGAAATGCCGCGCCATCCGGCACCGGATCATAAACCCGCACCCCCACCAGCGCCGCCACGCCGGCATCATTGCGCAGGATGAAGTCGATAGCGCCCTGCAGCGCCAGCTCGGCCGAACTCATGCAACGGCCCTCTTCACGGCATCCTTGATGGCCTTGCGGATCATCTTTGCCGACTGTTTCCGCATTGCCCGGTAGGATGGAAAGAAGAACGGATGAGGCTTGGCGCCAGGGTGCTTTGACCCTTCGAACAGCCCGCCATTGGTATGTGCCGCTGTGCCGAATTCGACCAGGTGCGCGTAACGCACTTTGGAATTTCCGGCGAAGATTGTTACCGTCGTCGCCCCGAAAGATGCCGACGTGACTTTCTGCGCATATTTCGGCGCCGCGCCGAATGTGAAACCGATCGACTCGCGCAGGTCACCGCTATTGACCGGCACCAGCCGCTGCATCATGTCGACGATGTCCTGCGCCGCCTTGGCCATTGCCGGGGCTACATCGGCCGCCGTGTCGTCGCGAAGCTTCTGCAGCTTGGCCCGCAACTGCGGATAATTCTTGAGGTAGACCTTAGCCATCGGCCACGCCTTCTTCGCACAGCAATTCGATCATCGAGCGGTCGGCGGATGGCTCCACCGTCCGGATATTGTACGTCTTGCCGGTCCTGGTATTACGCGCCCGCCACGCCGTGGTGACGCCCCGGCTTTCGCTCGAGGCCCGCACCTGCAGGATATAGGGCTGCACGCCCGAAAGCCGCGAAGCCTGCACCGCCTCGCCCCGCCGCAGCGGCACAAGGCCGGCGGCGCAGGTGAACACCTGCACCCAGCCGCCCAGCGTGTTGCCATAGCCATCGTCGGGAACGACGCTCCGCTTGTCGAAAGCGAAGCGCTCGCGCAGCTGGCCGGCCCGAACGGTCATGATCAGGCGCTACGTGCCAGGATCACGATGTCATAGGTGGCCGCGGCGCCCGACGCATTGGCAATGCGCAGGATATCGCCGGTGCCGGCCGTGACCGCGCCGAGGCCAGAAGCATCAGGCGCGAAATTCGCGAAGACGCCGCCGGGCATGACCTTGATGCCGTCGCCGGTGGCGATCCACATGGTGATCCATGGATTGGTGCCGCCGCCGACCGACAGCACCGTGGTATTGGCCCTGGCCGACTTGATCATGATGCCGACGATCTCGGCCGCCGTGATGGTGGCGCCGAAGGCATTGGTCAGCACGCCCGCAAGATCGATGTCGTCGTTCGTGGCCGAGGCCACCGTGCGCGTGTCGGTAAAGACGATGTCGGCGGCATCCGCCGTGGTGCCGCCGGTAAACTGCAGAAGCGCCTTTAGCTCGGGCACGAAGATCGGGTTGCCGAGGTCGTTCGACCCCGTCTGGTTTGCCGTGAATTTTACCAGCAGTTCGGCGCTATTGAGTGCCATGTTCGGTTTCCTTTGTCAGTGGTTGAGCGGCCCCGGCTGCGATCGCATCAGCAGCGCAGATTTTTCGAACGCGCAGGCACATGCCCGCCTTGTAAGCGATGGTGACGCGGCCATTCCGTTCCGGCGGTTGCCAGTCGAAATCCCGCAGAAATGTCACGCGCATCAGACGCCGACGCGGCGGCGCGGCCCGAGAAGCGCATCAACCGCGAAAGGCAATTGATAGACGGCATCACCGACGCTGACGGTTTCCCGGTTCTGATACCAGTGCCCCACAAGCAGCAGCATGGCCTGGCGAATAGCGGCCGGCACCTTGTCGGCAGTCGCGCCGAAACCCGCCACCCACGTCACTGTCACCGCGTCCTCGCGATCCGCAACGGATGGCCATGTCTGGTTCGCCTTGAGTGAGATATAGGCGCCCAGCCCATCGGTGAACGCGCCATAGAGCGAGGCGCTCGCGAGGGTGAGGACGTCTGACGAATTGTAATATTGAACCGACGTCACCGAAACCAGCGGGCCCACAGGCAGCCGGATACTCGCGCAGAATTGGCGCATCGATACCGACCAGGACTGATTGATCATCGCCTGCCCGAGCTCGCCAGCATGACCGTCAAGCAGCGAGACGGCGGCATCGATCAGGCCTTCAATCAAGGCATCATCGTCGCCGTGGTCGATATTGCAATTCTTCTTGACCTCATCGAGGCCAATCGGCTTGACCGATGGCGCCGTCACCAGAACAGGCTTGAGCATCATGGCCTCATCATTGGGAACAGAAGAGGCGGGATCGCTCCCGCCTCGGGTTTAATCGTCAGATTATGCCGGTGGGTTTTCTGCAGGGGCGCGGAGCGGCTTGCAGACCCAGAGACCGGCAATGTAGATATTGCCGGCGCCATTGTTCGCGGGAGTAATGGTCGCGCGAATATAACGCTTGCTGCCAATGTACCCCAGCTTGCGGCATTCGTTATCGTCGTCAAACTGGAAGCCGGCCAGCAATTCCGTGCCGTTCATGTCGGCGTCGGCGACAGCGTTCTGGCCAGACATGCCAGAATCGTTGCTTTCCTCGAGCAACACCGTGAACGTCACGTCTACGTCCGTGTTGGTGCCGATCTGAATGGCCAGCATGACCGCGTCATAGTCCCGCGTGTCAAGGATCTGCGACACATAAGCGGTGTTGTCCGTGCCTGCCACCACGGGCGCGAGAGCCCGCTTCAGTGTCAGGTTGTTGGTGATATCGCGCATGGGAATGTTCCCTTGATGGTGTGGTTTAAAGGCGAGAGAGGCGGGACGCCGTAGCGCCCCGCCCTGATCTTACGAAGTGCCGAACTTCAGGAACTTGATGGCTTCGAAGTTGACGACGCCGCCGCCGACGCGCTTCGTCGTGTAGAACTTGACGAAAGGCTTCGAGGTGAACGGATCGCGCAGGACGCGAATGCCGATGCGGTCGACAATCTGGTATGCGGTCCGGAAGTCGCCGAAGGCCAGCGACAGCGAGTTGGCAGCCAGCGCCGGCATGTCTTCCATGCGCGACACAGGATAACCAAGGATCGTTTCCGGGATGCCGACAGACAGGCCCGGCTGCCAGGCATAGGCGTCGGTGGTTGCGGCGATCTTGAACTTGCGGATTTTGGTGATCACCGCGCGGTTCGTTGCCCAGCGTGCATTCGACAGATAGGCGTTCTTGAGAGTGCCCATCACATCGATCAGCTTGTCGCCCATCGTTGCCACGGTGGCACCGAAATCAGACGACGTGCCGGTGGCCACATAGCCGATCGAGCCCCACGTCACACCAGAGCCGCTGTCCGCTGCCATGGTATAGGACGTCAAGCCGCGGATCTTCGTGGCGCCGGTGACGAATTCCGCGTTTTCGAAGCGCGAGAACTTGTCGCCAACCTTGCCGGACAGCCAGGCCTCGATATCGATCGCCGAGTCATCGAGGATCGACTGCGTGGCCTTCGGCTCGGTGTCGATGATGAACACCGGGATCGACCACTTGCCGAGCTGCGGCGTGGTGGTGTCGCTGCCCTGGCTAGTTTCGCCAGCGTAGCCGGCACCGGCCTCGCCGAGGTCTTCAATGCCTTCCAGCTTGTCCGTCGAGATCGTCATCGCCGAGGCGATCTGGCGCATCTCGGACGTCTCGAAGATCTTCGTGACGATGCGTCCGCTGGTGTCCGGCGTGACAGTGTAGCCGCCGTCCGGATCCGAGCCGACCGACAGGGTCTTGATTTCCTCTGCCGTCAGCAGCCGGCTGTCCTTCTTCATGAAGCTGTTGAAGGCCGTCTTGTAGGCGGCATAGCCGTCGGCATCGATCGGCTGATAGGCCGTCTGCCGTTCCTTGGCGGTGGCTTTCAGCGTGTCATTGAACGCCTTGAGCTCAAGTTCCGCCTTGGCATCGCCGCCGGACGTGCGGCCCATCTTTTGCAAGCGCAGTTCGAGGTCTTCGCGTTCCTTCTTCTCGGCGGCAATAGCCCGCTCGAGCGCGGCCTTCGCCTCGACCGCCTTGTCAAGATCAGCCTCGATGCGGCCAATCTTCTCGGTCACGATCACATCGGCCTTCTTGATTTCCTGCGCGTGCGATTCCTTGAAAGCTTCGAAGGCCGCGCCCTGCGCTTCGATCAGCTTCTTGATTTCTTCTGACATAGTTGTCTGTCCTATAAGGATTTGAGTTTTGCGAGATTGTCGCGAAGTGCCGCGACGAGATCGGCGCCGTCCTCATCCCGAGGTTCCGAGCCTTTGAAGCCAGACGCGGCAATCGCCTTCGCCTTGGCATGCGAAAAACCTCCTACGTCCCGCAGGAAGTCTTCGAATTCACGAATGGTCTTGACCGAATCGGCGGCCTTGACGCCCGTCACGCGGGCTTTGCCGTTGGCCGGGAAGGTCACGATTGACACTTCCATCAGGTCGATGTCCTCAAGAGTGCGCGCTGGGTCGGCGGGTTTGGTGCCCATCGTTGCCTTGCGCGTGCGAAATCCGATCGACAGGCCGTCCAGGACGCCTGATTTCAGGCCCTCGTAGATGTACTGGCCGCGCTCTGTCGCCAACGCGAACAGTTTGCCGGCCATCTTCAGGCCCTTGGAGTTTTCCTCCATGGAATTCCACTGCCCGACCGGCATCATGTCCATGGCGTTTCCGCCAAAGCCGCCGCCGCCGTGCTGCAACAGCATTGGAGGCAGTTTGCCGCGCTCTTCCCACTCGCGCAGGGTCTTTTTGAACGCGCCCTTGGCAATCACATCGCCGTAACTGTCGACGTTGCCAAAAATTGCGCCGTAGCCGGTAAATTCGCCGGTCTTGGCGTCGAAGTCATCCGACGCCAGTTTGACTTCAATCCTGTCCATGTTTCACGGCTCCTGCGTGGCGCCAGACGGATCCGCCGCAGGCACCGGTGATGGCTTAAACAGCTCGTCGCCACCTTCGATCGGCGACATTTCTTCTAGCGACCTGATTTCGTTCGTGGTCATCCAGCCTGGCGTTGCATTCACAGAGCCGATCGCTCGCGTGTAGAATTCGGCACGATCTTTTGCAGCGCCCCGCATCAGCGCATTCGGCGTGAACTTGAAATAATATCCCGCTTTCTGGTCTGCCTCGGAAAGCAACCAGACGTCCGCCGACTGCTCGATGCGTTCGTAATACGGCGACAGCGTATGGACGACGTGAGCGATGAACATCTGTTCGGCGCTGGCATAGGTTGCCGCCTTGTCACTGTGTCCGATCATGATAGGCATGACGCGAAGCCCGCGGCAGATTTCCTCGATCTGGTGCTTGCGCGTCTCAAGGTGCTGCGCGTCGACGCCGCTCATCTGCTGCGAAACCCACTTGGCAGACCGATCGAGAATCATTGGCTTGCCTGCGCGCTCACCGCCCATGACGTATTTGTCCAGCCAAGCAGAAATAAACTCGTACTGCGCCGGCGTCAGGGTGCCATCGATCGAGTAGACGCCAGAATTGCGCGCCGAGCCCTTGTGAAATTCGGCGTGCGCGCTTTCAGCGGCCACCGAAAGCCCGATCGCCTCGCGGAGCAAGTGCACCGCCTGCATGCCAGAGTGAGCGTTCCACGATGGGCCGCGAATATGCCAGATGCTCGACTCGTCAAACTCGACAGCCTGGCCGGAAATCGGCGAGTATTTGTAGCGGAGAGTTCCGTCCGGCTTCTTCTCCACGGCGATCAGCTGCGGTTCAAACGGGATCAATTCCTTGACTTCGCGAGCGGAACCAACCCGCCCGACAAACACATAGGCGTTGCCATAGAGCGCAAGGTGAAACGCTACCGTCTCGCGAAACTCGAAACTTGTCTGCCAGCGGTTCGGCTTGCGATAGATCACCCGGAACATCGGATGATCAGTCGCCACGCGGCGCGTCGCCCTGTCGTCGTCCTGGTAAATCTTCCACGGCACTTGTGCGATGCCTTCAGCGATCACGCGGCAGCATGCGAGAACCGTAGCAACCTCAAGCGCCCGCGCCCAATTGACGGTGACACCAGACTGCGAGGCGCGGCCGCCATAAATCTCCCTGAAAAGGTCAAGGGAGTCGTATTTCTGCTCCTTCTGGCGAAACCAGTTCGACCAGAACGCCATTTAGGCACGCTCCCAAAATGAAGCAGGCGCCGCCGCCTTTTGGACTGTGGCGACGCCGATCGACATGGCCTGCGAGACCTGGCCGTCGATCCTGCTGGTGGCCTTGTCTTTCGCAAACATGCGGTGTCCTGTTCTGTTCTGCTCGTAGATGACGCCGGCGGCGCCCATGGTTTGCACCGGGTTCGGATCGATAAGGATCCGCTGCTCAAGGAGCGCTGCTTCGTACTTGAGGATGCTGTCCGGCATCCACAGCGCGATTTCCTCGGCGCCAGTCGCGCCCAGGAGCTCGGTTTCTTCCTTCTTGTCGATCACCCGGCGGTTGAAACCTTGCGGATGCACGACGCACGGCAGCGAAGCGCCGATTTCTGCCAGCTGGTCATTCAGCCGCTCGAGCCCGTACTGGTCGCAACCAATGATCTGCGGCTCGTATCGAGCGCACAGCCCGGCCAATGCCTCGGCCAGCCAGCGGTAGGAAACGCGCGGGCCCGGAACGGCTTCAAGAAACCCGGCCTTCTCCCACTCGACATAGGGCGCGCGATCCTGTTTCGCCCTCTCTGCCAGGGTGTCTTTCGGCGTCCAGAACCACGTCTTTGAAACGAAGTGCCAGGCGTCAGGCGTCGGGTCGATAACCCATGTCAGCGTAAAGGCGCACAAGTCGCGCGATCGCGATAGGTCCAGCCCGCCGAACGGCCGCAACCCGCGAGCGCATAGTTCCTCCGGGTCGATTTCGCCCGGCTGCGCCTGGCATGCCTGCCAGATCTTGCGCGGGATTGCCGAGGTCTCGGACTCGGTCCACTCGCAGAAATGCAGCCGGCGAACCAAGCCCTCTTTCGACGGCATGCCCTTTGCTTCGGCGACCTGCTCGCGGATAAACAGCGGATGGATCGAGACGCCGATGTTCGGGTTGGCCTTTACCCAGCAAGCCTCGTCTTCGAACGGGTCGTCGTCTTCGTCGAGGCCGCACACGTAGCTAAACCACGCGTCGTTCTCCTTGATGCCGGCCGCGATATCGATCGAATATTGGTGCTCGTTCCAGCACACCGACTGGCGATCGAAGCCCGAGTTCGTGATTTCGAACTGCAAGGCTTCCTGGTTGCCCTTGGTGCCGGCGCGCATCATTTCGATCACGCTGTTGTCCGGGTGCTCGTGCACCTCGTCGATCAGCGCGCAGTACGGTCGGATGCCTGACTTGCCCTTCTTCTCAGACGATATCGGCTTGAAGAACGACGCCTTCGCGATGTCTGTGAGCTGCCAAACCGGGTTGATGCCCGATGCGATCAGCCGGCGCTTCAGTCCTGGCGATCGCTCCCACATCGAGACAGCATCGCGGAACAGGATCGACGCCTGGTCTTTGTCGGTGGCCGCGCTATAGACCTCGGCGCGAATCTTGCCGTTGGCTGTCAGCATGTAGTGGCCAATTCCGGCCGCCATCGGCGACTTGCCGTTTCCCTTGCCTATTTCCACAAAGGCTCGGCGAAACCTTCGCAATCCCTTCGCAGTTTTCCAGCCGAACAGCGACCCTACGATGAAGGATTGCCACGGCTCGAGGACGAACGGTACCGCCTTGCTGTCGACCTCGCCATATTCGTCGACGAGCTCGACCTCGACCGTGAGGACGTCTGCGAAAAACCCGATGACGCGTAGCGCGGCCTCGAGATCCCACTTCAAGTCTTTGCGCTTCAGATCCTTCAAATGGCGTTCGCACGCGGCCACCACATGCGGCCCCGCGACGATCCGGCCAGCCTTGACGTCCTTGGCGTAAGCCGCCACCGGGTCTTTAGGCGAAATATTTTTCGGCGGCTGGCGCTTGCTGACCGGCGTCTTTGCCTTCGGCATGGATCCTCGCGCGCGCCGATGGTGTCATGCCAAACTCAGCGGCATATTTCACCATGTCGGCCGCAGCCTTGTTGGCGATTCCCAAGATCGGGTTCTGGATAGCGTTGCCGTTGCTGGTCTTGATGAGCAGGCCCTTGGTGACCGGGTCGCCCTTCGCCATCAGCTGCAGCGTCTCGGTTGCCTGCCTGAAGATCGCCCAGGCCTGGCAATAGGCGGCGAGCGCGGCGATGTCTGCGTCCGACAGGAGACGGAGCGCATAAAGCATCGACGCAACCCGGCCCCACTCAACCTTGGCCTCGTCGCACAGGTGCGGCGGTGGCATCGGGAGAGAAACCTCGAACTGGATCTGCTCGGGCTTGATTTGTCGCTTGCCGCGGTTGCCCTGAATCAGTTTCAGGTGGCTAGGCAGCGGTTTGCGGCCGCGCATTCACAAACTCATCGCGCTTTGCAGCGCACCATTGCTCCCAAGATCCAAGGCCATCCTTGCGGAAATCATATCGGCCATCGGCGACGTCTTCGAACGTCTGGCCGGTCGACTCGAGGACCGCGGCCTTCCCGGTGAAATCCTGCCAGCGCTTCAATGCCACATCGACGTAGATAGGGTTAAGCTCGATCGCACAGACGCGGCGGCCGCACTGCTCGCCCGCAATGATGGTCGTGCCCGAACCTGAGAACGGTTCATAGACCGCATCACCGGAGACGGAGTTATTTTCCATCGGCCGGCGCATGCACTCGACCGGCTTCTGCGTGCCGTGGCCAACGCCTGCGTCGTCGCGAGCTTTGATGTTCCAGACGGTCGACTGTTTCCGATCGCCGTGCCAATGGCCTGTGGCACCTTTGCGCACCGCATACCAGCATGGCTCGTGCTGCCAGTGATAGTCGCCGCGGCTCAGAGCAAACCGGTCCTTGGCCCAGATGATCTGCGAACGCATCTCGAAGGTGCAAGTTTCGAGACTGTTCTGCACCTCGCGGGTGTACTTTCCTGCGTGCCAGACATAGACCACAACGCCCGGAAACAGCGCCCAAGCGTCTGTCCAGTCAGCGCGATCGTCGTTCAGAACCTCGCCCATTTTGGCCTGGCTCTTGTTGATCCCGGCTTTCGCCCGCCACTTCGGGTCGTACTCCACGCCATAGGGCGGGTCGGTGACCATCAGGTGAGGCCTTTCCTGCCCCAAACAGGCCCCAACAGCGCCTGCGTCCGTCGAGTCGCCGCACACCAGCCGGTGGCCGCCCAAGAGCCACACGTCGCCAAGCACGCTAACCGCTTGGGCCGGCGGCTCAGGTACATCGTCGGGGTTGGTGAAGCCGGCTGTGCCGCCGGTCATAGCCGCCAGTTCCGTGCCGCTGAAACCAGTCAGCCCGATATCGAACCCCATGCCCTTGAGGTCGCCGAGCTCGGCAGTCAGCGTTGCCATGTCCCAGCCGGCATTCAGCGCCAGCTTGTTGTCGGCCAGAACATATGCCCGTTTTTGCTCTTCAGACCAGCCACGCGCGGTCATCACCGGCGCCTCGAGGATCCCGAGTTTCTGCGCCGCCAGGATCCTGCCGTGACCGGCGATAATCATTCCGGCCTCGTCGACCAGCACCGGGTTCGTCCAGCCCCACTCGCGCATCGAGGCGGCAATCTGGTCGACCTGCTTGGCGCTGTGAGTTCAGC
>ERZ724508.1815-NODE-1815-length-11995-cov-4.702513_pt1 | contig 11995 bp, 19 predicted proteins | sample MGYA00376041_ERZ724508 | MGnify/ENA primary metagenome ERZ724508 (study PRJEB28724, sample SAMN07190887) | wastewater metagenome | isolation source: effluent of sewage treatment plant in Hong Hong | place: USA: Christiansburg, Virginia | collected 2016-03-01 ... | reverse complement strand
GAAGTTTGTCGGAAGGCCTTTGAATTGGTGAGTTAGAGGACTTGTGAGCTCGACAAAATTAGTGGCAAGATTGTAGGGATGGTTCTTGGATTTGACCTGCTCAGAAGATAGCCAACCGTAGGACAAACCCTACCCTAAACGTGCATAACAATGCTGTTCGGCATATGGTCATTCCAGATCATTACAAAGTCATAGTGGTTCACAAAAGAAGGTTGTAGCTTACAAGTTGAACTGGGACTCCTTGAAGACCACCAAAGCAACTCCCTTGCTCTTGCTCTTGGAAGGGACTCTTGACTGCTGCAAACACTCGACGAGCTAGAATCGTGTTCAGTCATGAAATTCACGCGGGTTAGCTATTCAACGAAATGGTTTGGGACCGTAAGGGTACTGACATGACTGAGTTTAAGATCGAAATAACAGCCAATCACATGATGGTCTTGAGAATCTCTAGTTTGGCGTGAATGCAATCGGCGAGTTTTTTTGTGTTACGACCGGCTAGTGTTTGCATCTTATCAGCCAAGTTCAGAGCCTGAGTAATGTGTTCGAAGCTGGGGTGTTATGAACTGCTGTTAAGAATGCGCTTCAAACGACCCATATCACTGCTTTTCTCGGGCGATGGGTTAGCCAATCTGATCTCCTTCAAGTAGTCTCGTTGGACGCTCCGGGGTGGCTGTGCGACTAGCTGAACTGCAGTTTCATCGTGTGAGATGCTTTCTCTCTTCTTCGCACGTTTCTTTGAAACCTGCAGGTAGCTGTTCCCTAACTTATTTAGTTCCTAGACGCTCAGTGATTTATTTTCAGAGAGAGTCCCTGTTTTATTTGCTGATTGGGTCTGTTCCGTCTTCTCCCTCAGCTTCGGCAGTGGAATTTTCTCTTTAACCTACTTATGGTACGACTATATCCGCTCGCGGTACTGTAGTTTGTACTCAAGTTCTTCTTCATGTTTTCTTCGAGCTTCCTATTCCTCACGTCTGAGGATCTGGGCAATCTGGAGATCCTCATAGCGTGACATACTGTCATTTACGTATCTCCTTTTAAACTCGTGTAGCTTCTTCTCCCTGTCTCTTTTGAGTCTGCTCACTGACTCCTTATACCTCTTTTCGTGCTATCTGAGCTGTGGTATCTACACTGTTGTTGACTTCTTTTTTAGAAGTACCTGCTACTCGAGGAGTCTTCGCTACTCCTCCGCCTTTCTCTTGTAGTTCTCTTCCATCTCATCTGCGAGATACTTTCTTTGGAGCTGTTCTTGCAGTGATTTATCGGTTTCGCGGATAAACTACTCACGTTATTGCTTGCGTTTTTATAACTATTGGAGTCTTAAGGCTATTTCCTCTCTCTTTTTACGCTTCTTATCCTCCAATTATTGGTTAGATCGGCGGGCTTGCATCTCCTGCTCACGAATTGAAGCCTGTTGGATCTCAAGATCCTTGCGACGAAGGCGTCTCTCCAGCATACGGTTCTCCCTCCATAGCTCCTTCACTTTCTTAGCTTCCTCCTCGTTGATGCTCGAGCGTTCCATTTGCTTTGGATGATTCGATAGCTTGCTCAACCGCTTTTGCTTGAGCAGCTCCAGCTACTCTGCTCTAAGTTCATCAAGCACTTTTAATGCTTCATTGCGCTTTGCACGTATCTGCTATTCGGTGACTTCCGGCAGCGGTGGATGCTTGGGTTTACTTTTTGTTAGCTGTATACTCTGCGTAACAAGGCACAATCTACTCTTGAAGTGATCTCTACGGAGCTATGCAGAAGTTGCCTCTCGACTGTTCCATTGCTGTGCTCTATCATGTCGCCAGCCACCTACATTAACTTATTCAGTACCTTTTTGAGCTGCTGATTTTGGATGTTGTGCCACATGGAAGACATGAAAGTTGGGTTACTACTGTTACGGGTGTTGTTGAGTCTCAATTCCTCGCTGGAATGCTCTTTAGTGGGTTCTATGCTATCAGAGGTCGTTGGTGGTGGTAGGTCCATGAACTCATTCTCAACGTCTTGTTCGTCCATCCAACGTTATATATATGAACTGTAGACCGAGTTACCAAAGTAATCGGGGATGAGTTTGGTCGGCTCTCACCGATGGCTGTCCAATTGATTTAGATAAAGTTTAATTAGCAGGAACAATGTACGCAGGCAAAAAGAAACAAACGAAGCATCCTGAGGCACCCATTGACCACTCATCATACGTTGCAGGCAACATAAAGTATGGATAGTGAGAAAATGTAGGGTTAACGAGGTCCCTGGCCACAAAAAGCTCAGACTGTTAACATTCGTGGGAAGTAGTCATACACAAGTGTTCTCGGTGAGGTTCAGCAACGACGATAGCATGCTGGTGTCCGGCAGCATCGATGGAGACGTTACTGTTTATGACGTTTACGAAAGTAACTGTCTTTAAAATGTAGGCAAAACACTCACCCTTGCTAAGAGTTGGAAGCGTGAAACGCTGCCCACGACAGGCATTCGTTGGAGGGCTACGAAGGGTGGGCAGGATGGACAGCATTTCGTGACTACCTGTGCTGACGGCTCTCTGACGTGGTTCGATAAGACTGGTGACGTACTCCATCGGGAAAGTTCAAACCACGCCCTACTTTGCTGTGACTATAGCCCTTTGGGGGACTTCGTCGTTGTAGGAAGAGATGACTTCGCTGTCTGCGTATACGACGAGGAGACAAAGAAAGCTACTCATGTACACAGACCCTTTATATAGGTGTACGAGGGTGCGACCGAGATGGATGATAATGGAGGACATTCCAATCGAGTATTCAGCATCAAATGCATTACTGACAAACCCAACGTGTTCATCTCGGGTGGCTGGGACTCCAAGATACGAGTTTGGGATGTTCGTGAGAAAAATTGTGTTCGTGGCTTCTACGGACCGCACATCAGCGGAGACTCAATTGACTACAAAAAGGGACAGGTGCTCACAGGTAGCTACCGAAATCAAGAAATCCTTCAGCTGTGGGACTTCGCCTCCGGCGAACTGGTAAAAACTTTGAAAGTTGATACCAAAGAACACGATGCTGCCTACTGCTACTCTGCCTAATTCGGTAAGGGATAGAGTGGGGTTCTCGGCATGGGTATGACGGGCTGCAACCAGGTGCAGCTGTACGATTCGAAGAAGAACTACGAGCTATGCGGATAGATCCAGATGCAAGCACCATGCTACACGATTGACTTCAGCAACAACGGAAAGATGATGGCCTGCTCAGGCGCCGAAGGAATAGTGTATCTATTTGCTTTGGAATGATCGTAAGTGCTTTGAAAACAACGAGGGAATCCACCAGTAAAAGCAAAACGTATATTTAAAATTGATTCGCCGATAGCTCCAATTCGTATGCCGGCGTGGTTAAATTGAAATAGCCAGAGCCTCCGACTGATGGTGGATGTTCCGATCGCTCACATTTATTGCTGCAGCGAACCCGATGTAGTTTATAATACATTACAATAACTTTCGGGGAAAGCACATGGAAAACTCAAGTGACCAACATACCAAACTTCGCTCAATGAAGGAAGATTCCAATGAAGAACTTGAAGCTACCTTCAAGGAGATCATGATGCTCTCGAGATCGGCCATTTTCTAAAACTTCGCGAGTCTACCACAGGACTTCACGGAACCATTGATTCCAGAACTCTCGGATACTGATGTAGCACTACTTCACGAGGAGAATGAGTTGCTTGCAGCCGGGTATCCGCTGGTAGCTCGACGTACCCAACTCTACGGTGACGTGGTTTACAACAACCCGTTCAATTTCACCACAAACTGACCATCTATTGCTACCGTCTTTATTTAGCAACTGTAAGGAGCTCAAACCGATAAGTTGATTCGGCAAGGAGCTAGTAACCATTGCTTGTGAATCTTTTTTTGGGAAATTTCAATTCCAACTCTGCTATTCTCGGGACGCTCGAATCAACGTAATAAAAAGTTTCTCTTGAATTCTTTTAGGGAATCATCACTGTAGGGTCAGCCATAGGTCCCGAACGCTGTGTGTCAACCAGTTTCGCTGGACTCGAAGGATTGCCATCAACCTGACCTTCTCCTCCACCATTTCATGAAGTTGCTTTGGAAAGTGTTGTGAGGTCGTTGCGAGTATGCGCCTTATGATTCTGAGAACTGCCTAGCAAGTAGATTCATCTTCATGATGGATAGCCTGCAATGCCAGTGCATCCACTTGATCGATCAGCTCCTCTTCAATGAAAGACAGCAATTTCCTTGGTGTTACCCTATCAGCTATAATTTCAAACAATACTGCGCCTTGAGGGCTATAAGTTTGCAGTTTGAGCTCCTTTACGAAGAACTCGGACATCCGATCGACCTCTTATTCAGGTATTTGCTAAGCAACCTTGTCAAGAATTATCTAAATTGTTTCGAAGTGAGTCTGGTAGTGAAGCATGATGTCGTTGAAGAAAGTAGCCTTCAGCATTCGAGGAGAGACGGTCGGCACTTCATTAATAGTTCGGCCAGCGAGGTAAAACGCATCACTTTGAACTGCGGGGTTTGATGTTGTACTGATCAGCCATACAATGAATTCTGGAAGTTTACTGTTTCCTAGCAGCTCGCCCGACAGAACTTCATGCCGTATGAAAGAGGTTAATAGGAATGTGAGAATATTTGCCAAGGCAACTTCCGGTTGACGGTCCAGCTGCCCGAGCAAAATTTTCAAGGCCTTAGTTTTTGTTTGCTACTTGGTTTCGATAACCCGGAGTAACCGATCGAAGATCTTACAGAGCAGCATTAGTGTTTGATCAGCGATCCCCGGCTGTAGCCTCAACCCCACCAACTTATCAACCAGCGCTTCGTCGATAGAAATCGGTATTAAAGTGAGCGCCAATTCGGCATCGATAAGATCGAGCACTGCATCTAACAACACCCGTTTATTGTTGGTAGGAAGACTGTCAGTCTGTTGTGTAGACCCAGTAGTATTGTAAGTTTCCAGAAAGAAGGCAACTTAGTTATGAAGTGTCCCTTAAAGTGTCTTGATCATTCTCTAAGTGACAGCATCTCCGAACCAGAGCAACACACGCTGCAGCTCAGCCAGTATGCCAAGCTGTTTGTGCTCGGGACTGCCTGCTAGGATGTTCAAGATAAGTTGGTAGAGAAGTTCGGCGGGTCGTACCTTTCGTTTTGCTTGGATACTATCAAGACGCAGTGCTTGCACCAACTCGTTCCAGTTGTTGATAAGTATCTCGTACATGTTGGCTTCGCTTGTTGTGGCGTAAAGCAGCCGTTCTAACATTGGTAGTGAATCAGGCTGGTCAAGTTGGTTCATAATTATATGAATACGCTTTCTATATTATTTTTTAGTTATAAGGGAGGGGTTTGAATCTGTGAATTGGCTCGTGCCACCCTCCAAGTATAACGACTATGTTGAAAATGCACAGTGATATAAGATAATTCTCTATCATCAGTAAGGTCGCCGGGGATAGCCTTGTGGCTGTACCTGCGGACGGTCCTTCGAACGGTCTTTGAATTTCTCGCTGAAACGCTCCTCTGGCTTGACGCGGTCGGATTGACGACTGTGCCGATCCTCTTGCGGAGTCGGCACCCTGCTATTTCTCTCTTGGGTTGGAGTAGGAACTCTACTATTCCGATCGGCAGGTTGTGGCATCTTCACTGCACGCTACTCGAACACCCCTGGTTTGTTGCGTATACCATACTCGTTGTAAGCTTCAGGTGCTTGTGTTGGAAACCGAGTTCGACCGTCATTGTAGACACGTTTAGGCGACCGAACAGGAATCTGTTCTTTCGGCGATCTATTAAACATTCTTGACTTGGGTCGTTCTTCGATACTTTGCAATGAGTTGAGTCGACTTGGCGTTACAGCACTATCTCTCGCTAAGACTCTTGAGTTGGATCTGCTGCTGGACTGTCTGATAGCATTCTTGATATCACGGACTTCCTGCAAAAGGTTGTTGATCTTTGATGGGAAGTCTTTGGTTTGGCTTCGGCTCTTGCTTCGGCTATACTCTGTGAGAAACTTTTCCCTATTACGAATGAACTCATCATTGCGCTTCAGCTCGATATTCGTGATGATCTTGCGTTATAGCGTCTCATGAACAACACGTTCACACTCTAAAACGATATCCTTGTTGGGAGTCTTCGCTCTCGCCTCGAAATCCACACCGACATTGACCTGAAGAATCTTATTCTAAGAACCCACTAGTGGGAGGTAGTGTATTTTTTGCTTGGTTGAGTTAGCATCCAAGACGAGATCGGCAGAACCAAGGCTACGGCCAGCACCCGTTGAGACTTGTATCTTCAACTACAGCTAATACCCTCCGTACCGTTTGAGCCGGTTTGGCTACCTGAAGCTTCAATGGAAGCTTGAATCTTAAACATTCATCTTGCAGCTATCCGCGAATCTTTTTGTCAAGTAGCGGCGCATCGCCGGTGGTTGGCCAGCCAGCCACCACTCTCACCTCAACGATGCGGTCAGTCCAGTTGAACACCTTAGCGAATTCAAGGAGCAGATAAAAGTGCGACATACGATCTAGCTTAATAAAACTATATCGGTGATACCACGGTACACGACGATAAGAATTGTGGCGAATCATTGGGTGGCGGTAGAAAACTCCTTGAGGAAAAGCTCGAGCTCTTCTCTGGACACAAACTATATTGTAACGATCAGTACCTATAAGATGTGTTGGTCACTATAGGCCTTCGAGCACATGGGAAAGGTGCGAACCGTCACTGCTGCCTACACAGAACCTTTGTCGAAATTCACAGCTGAGGGAATGTTGCCAATGAGTCCTTGATAAATGAGAGCTTTTGTCGAAATGTCCCGAAGAACTATAAACCGCTTGCTTGTTTCCCGACCTTGTACGATTTGAACGCGAGGTCCGTCAATTACTTGGCCGTTGAGGATACATCTTCTTACGTTGCTCTAAATTCGAACAATAAGTACGGTGGCAAACAAAAAGTTCCATTCAGCATTCGTATCCGGTTCTGGGTCCTCAACTTTTGCGGTAGGTATATAAAGAAGAGGTGGTGGAACAGGAAATTGACGTGGAGGAGGAATCAATATTGGTGGTTTGGGAATCTATAGACGAGGCGGTTGAATGAGTGGGCTGACTTTAGATGGGTCTTCCCTCTTCATAGAAGACACAGGAAAAAATTACTCGATTTCAGCCTCAAAAGGTGGTTCAACAGATAATGGCTTGAGACCTTTGATGGTGTTCTGAGGATTCCCGAAGTCAATAAACATAGGCATTGGGGTTTTCCTGACAATTGTTAAACCACCACAAGTGGGTCGATTTACACCTGATCCATAGTCTTGTCGAAACTCGGGTGGTTGACGGGGTGAGTTGATGGAACGTCTGCGCCTGAATGAGGGATTTACCCTCGCCTTCAATTTATCCCAACGGCTCATTGTTGCCTCATTTAGAGGTTCCTGTTTCTCAGCAGTCTCATGTCTTGGCTCTTAGGAAATTCCACAATCTTCAGAAAACGAGTCTGGGGAATTCTACTCCTCATCAATCTATATTTATCTGACATCCTCTTCTGGAACTGATAGACGGTACGTAAAGAGATCGGCGGTACCTTCAGCAATGGCAGACTCAAAAGCAAAAGCTTGGGTGCTGCTGCCCACTTTAGCATCCGATTTTGCCTTGCGATCGATTCTTTTGTAGATTCCTTTGCTTGGGTCGAGAGGACGATCTTTGCTAATCATCTTTAGGCGAGGAACTTTCCATCCTTCGGACTACTCCGAACCAGAGCTGTCATCACGATCCTTCCGCTAACGTTTCTTCTTAATGTTTGGTTTCTTTTTGTCTCCTGGACCATCTTCGGATGACATGTCCTTCCCACTCAGAAAACCCAAATGTTATAACCAACCGCCGAAACACCGAGACATATACGGGTATTCTCCTCGAGGAAATCATTTTCGTCAGAATGGAATCTTCTTGTAGTCTTCATCCTCAGTGAATTCATAAGCCCATGGATTTCTTCATTAATGTTTCTGTACTTATCGATGAAGGCTTGGATAGCTCTTTTCAGGGCCTGGTTTGGGTAGAGCTTGCCACTAATAGGTTCACGAGTGAATGGGTCAGTCTTGCCGTTGTGCTCAATATGTTCTTAAATGGCTGTCTTTTCGTAGGTCTGCCCAGCATCAGTCACCACTGGGTTTTCCATGAGATCCAGCGTAATCTTGCAGCAGTAGTAGTCGGGAATTTGTAGCTGCACATTCTCGTTTGTGGATTTGAGAAACTATATGAGCCCAGTGGTACTTCATTTAGCTTCGACTCACGCTCCTCTGGACTCAACGCTGGATCGTTCTCTAAATATTTCTTGCATTAAGTGCAGGCATACCTTGTACTCAGTGATGGCTTTGATCCTTGAATTGCGGATCATGTCGAACTGCTTGTACCACAGTAATTTTTTCGCTCGGTAAATATAAATGTTGAGCTGGTCCTCGTACTATGGCTTCTTCTGGCCTGCGCATAGGGTCAGTGCCTTGGTCATCCTCGTGATTGCGGCTTCGATTCTTCGAGTATTATCGTCAAATTTGCCTGCTTCCGCCAAAAGTTGGCCGGAAAGTAGATGCCCCTTAATATTTCTGTCATCGAGTTCAATTGCTGCCTGAGCATCCTTCAGGGCGTTTTCGAACTGTCCCAGCTGTTTGAAGCATCTTGCCCGGTTTGAGTAGAATACACTCTCCGTATCGTTCTGGGCCTATCACTTATCCCCAATGTTTACAATGGCTTTGCTGTAGCACTCGATTGCTACTTTGTAATCGTTATTCTTGAAGGCGAGGTTGCCCTGCTGCTTCCAGTATTGGGCCGAACCAACGGGGAACTACTCCTTCTTTTCTTTCTCTTTCTTCTTGGGCTGTTGTTACTTCTCTTTGTTCGATTCACGCCGGTTCGAGCGGGTGAAGGTCGGTCTTCTTTGCTGTTGCTGCTGCTGTTCTATGCTTGATGTGGTTGTACGTTGAGCTTGCTGTTCTTCCTGACTCGGACCGAACAGCGGATGCATAAACGAGTTGCTGAGGAAGTCAGAGAAACCACCGAACAGCCCAGCAAGCGGGTTCTGCTGTTGTTGCGGTGGCGGTTGGGTGGGCATGCCGAATCCCCAAAACATTCTGCTCAAAAGAAATCTAGAATTGTATATTTGATCTACAGTCAAAAGTCAAAGGTATAGTAGTAGGCGGGGGAGTACAGTTTGTATCTACCCTTCTCTTTTAACCGATCGAAAGTCTGTGGCGGCTATTCTCGAGCATTTTGTGTTGGAGGCTTCTTTGCTGAAGATTTTCGTTCCGGTGGCTTCCTCCCAGAGCTTCTTTACTTGCCTGCTTGGTTGATGATATGGGCTTGCTCGCAAATCTTTCGATGAATATCGTAGCGTTCAAGCTGAAATATCCGCTAACAGTACGGACATCTTTTCTGGCCAGGACTTCCGCTGTTATCTGTCTTGTCCCATCGTTGACTTGACTTCTTCTCGAGACAAAATGACTCAGGTTGTTGGCTGCTGCAGAAAGGATCGTTATTTCCTTGAAGCAACTCCAGAAGATTGTCGTCACCTTCTTCGTTTAGGCTTGTATTGAAGTTTTGTTGGATCTTCGTGCTGTCATCGGGAGGAGCGCGGTAATCAAAACTATTCGCACGCATCTGTATGTAATAAAATTATGCAAGTGAAACACCCGTTTAAGCTGGACGTGCCGGATTTTAGCCACCAAATCATCGATGGGTTATGCATCAAAGCTGTGGAGGCTGCCTACGAGAGGGCAGCTCTTCAGAAGATTCCCGAGCACTCATGCAAATACCTTACAGACACGTCCAGAAACATACTTAAAATGTTTGTGGAACCAGTTAGCGAACCACCTCGTATGGCTATGGACGATGAGCCTAGGTGCTTGTAGTCAGACAATTTCATGCCATCGACAGTTGGGGTTGTAGTACCGCCACCAGTTGTACCCGAAAAGTCTCCGGACAAGGATCAAGCCTCTCGCAACTCCCTTCGGAAACGATATTCAAGCAACCTTGCTTCATCTAACAGAACACCTGTTAACGGTGAACAAGTAGAAGTACCAAAGAAGAAGCAGCAGGGGAATCCTGTATCCGATCAAATGGTGGCTTTGGAAGGTGTGCAGAACGAAGAGGAGGACAGGATCGTTAAGTTTTTGAGGTAGAAGAAGCTCGCCGATGAGAAGTAGGTAAGAGCTTTGCAAGAAAGCAACAAAAAGCAGAGTCAGCAGAAGAAGTAGACAAAAGAGAAGAAGCCGATTCCAGTCACTTACGACTACAATGGAGAAGTTATTAAAATCAAGAACGCGGAGCCGGCGAACCTCGTCAAGGGATCATTACAGTCGGTCGTGGACGTGAACATTCAGCTCAATTCGGAGAGGGGAAAAACCTAGCGGGAGACAATTAAGCTTAACAACGCAGCTAACAAACTTGGCAAGGAACAGAAGAAAAAGAAGTGGGCTGAGGCTGCGGACGAGTCAGGGTCTGATGATGAACGGCAAACACCCTTGATAGACCTCCCAATCGAGACCTTCGATCTGCCTGAAGGGGCAAAGATAACTACGCTAAACCGTACAAACGAGAAGATGCGAAGACAGCTGAACTCTAGGGAGCTGATGGAGAACTACAAAAACATAAAATTATCACGAAGTGAGTACCAAAAGATCCGCAAGATCGAGCAGAACCTTCAAGCCGGTGCCGAAGTAAAGAATAATACGAGTATTGATAAGAAACTTCAGCAAACTATCCAAGAGGACCACAAAGTCAAGCGCCGGAGTATATCGATGGCAGCTTTCAAGCCACACCATGAAAAAGTCATAGTTTCGAACGAGGAACTCAAACAGGCCTACCTTAACCATCCACAATAAGACGATGACCAAGCAAACGCTCTAATGATCACTCAACCAACGCGGCAAACCTTCATAGAACGAGACCAGCAGGTGGAGTTCCTCATGAAGAAACAACAACCGTTTGTGCAGGGACTCAACCGTACGAAGACACTGCTGGTCCTCCCAGAAATCAAGCATAAACTTGGGCATGCTACACTTATTGCCCACAAGGCACGCTAACGTATACGCAACTAAAAGGAAATGCTGGTCTAAATTCACAGAAAGTTCGAGTAGAGGCTGAGAGTTTCAGACTCCCCTGCCAAGAACTGATGCTTCATCTCGTAATAAGTTGAACATTCATGGACAGTCAAGACGAGCCAACAATAGCCTTATACCCAGGAAACTCGTATTTTATGCCGAGTTCCTTGAGGCGAGCACGGCGTTGCTACTCATGCTCCAGGAGTTTTTCCACGTCCAGCTTCATCTCTTCGGGTTCGCGCTTCTACGTTATTAGTAAACTCACCTTGTTGTGTTGCATCGTAAAGATCTTGCGCCAGTTCACGAAGCGTGTTTTCTTACGCATGTCCCTGAAGGTGAAGGGGTTGGGCTGGTGTGATTTTAGCACATGGCATTTGAGCACTCTCCCGAGGATCATGTAGTTGTTCATGGTATCGGCTGCGATGGTTGCCACCTCGGGGTACTGAAACTGCACAAAGCCGTAACCCTTCGAGCGTGCGGTTTTCTTGGAGCGGCATACTTTCACTGCCAGCACCTCACCAAACTGCTTGAAGTACGTCTTGAGCTGGTCCTCCAGGAAACCGTAGGGAAGATGCCCAATGTAAATCACGGCCGACTGTGTTAGCAAGGTGGCTTACCGATTTCCAAGTTTTGTGATTGTCCACATCGGCTTCTTTGTCCTACTGCTGCTCATTGTTTTGTGAGTGCTTCTGCAGCTTCTCAAAACGGTTTAGTTTGCTCTTTGGATGGGCTGGCTGTTTACCCGCTGCCTCCTCAACGTTGATGACTTGTTTGCCCATTGTTGTTGACGGTGAGTTAAATTAACTTAATCGGTAACAATCAGGAATCAGTGCTTGCGATTGCTGGGGAGGCGAGTTTGTTTCTTAGCAAAGGCATCTGGTTTGATATGATTGTTCACCCGAGTTGGAGATGTCTGTTCAGGTTTATCATTTGGAGGAGGAGGGTGAATCTTGATG
>ERZ724508.1814-NODE-1814-length-11997-cov-4.638587_pt1 | contig 11997 bp, 4 predicted proteins | sample MGYA00376041_ERZ724508 | MGnify/ENA primary metagenome ERZ724508 (study PRJEB28724, sample SAMN07190887) | wastewater metagenome | isolation source: effluent of sewage treatment plant in Hong Hong | place: USA: Christiansburg, Virginia | collected 2016-03-01 ... | reverse complement strand
AGGAGATCCGAGTTCAATTCTCGGTCGCGGAGGTTTTTATTTTTTTTATTTTTTTTATTAATTAAGTGATATAAACACTTTTTTTACTATTATTTGATATTTATATTTATTTTTTGTCAATCTTCAATACACAAACGATCAAGACAAACGAAAAACAAGTTAGATTCCACATCAAATCTTGAAATTAAGTTGTACTTAGTTAACAACCCGCGTAGCTCAGTCGGTAGAGCGTTAGCCTTTTAAGTTAATGGTCGAGGGTTCGAGCCCCTTCGCGGGTGCTTTTTTAAATCTGCATCTACTGTCAGATTTTTTATTATAATTAGTTGAAGGACATAATGACAATATTAATATTTTAACATTTTGTTAAATTAGAAATAGTATTGTATTTTTATTTGAGAAGAATTGATGAAAGAAATAATAAATAAGATAATTAAAGTATTAATTATATAAATATACATGAACTACAAAATAATAACCATATTACTACTAACCCTAATCTAAATCTACCCTAAACTAACACCACTAACACCCAAACACTACAAATAAACCTTACTTCGGTAACTAACCAATACCCATCATTTTGTATTTGTTAATCGTAAATTGGCATCATCTTAATTCTTGTAATTTTTATCCTCCTATGCACAGGATCATAAAATATAGTTATATTCATGTGATCCTCGAGATCTATAGTTGAAGGAATATTGTAAAAGATAAATGCCAATTTTTATGATTATCAATACTATTCGGATGTAATATACTGGTAGGGGAGGGAACTATTAAGGTATAGGTTGTCTGATTTAGATTTGAAAAAATGGGCTAGGTTTAGAATCTAGTAATATCCAGCTAGATTACATTCAATCTAATAAATAAGATAACATGTTCGTGATAAAAATTAAATATTTTGTTTTGTTGATCGAGAAGGCGAGGAAATTACGAGGAAGGAGTATATTTTTATTGCTATTTCTAAGCAAATGCACTTTTTATGTAGTTTCAAGTTTATTTCTAGATTTTTGTCATCTTGATGCCTCTATTGGTAGACAAATTGGACTTACATATGGTCATCTAGCACTGATCCGACAAGATTTAACAACAAATTATGATTATTGGAGCTAAAAAGTTTAATAAGATAATGAATAACTCCATCGACTTTGGGTAAATTTTCTAATCCGAAGTTTTGAGAGCCAGTTTAGATTATCTGACAGGGACAAAACTCATGATTTGGTTTCAGTCTACTGCGATTTATCACTGTAATGCGAGGAAGAGCTTATTGATCTTTACCAATATGAATTAACCTGGAGGAAAAAACATCCTGAAATAAATATTATTGTCTCATTAATAGTAGGAACTGAAGGAGAAATGAAAGTAGAGGATGGCAAAATACATGACTATCCATTTTTAAGATTCGCAAAGACAAAAGTCTAAAAAAATATCAACCATCATAAATCAGGGGCAGTGCTTGAGTAAACCCACTATATTCGAGATGTTTACCGACAAAAACATACAATCATAAACTAAAATACTTTATAAGTCCTCCTAAAGTAGTATTAATAAAAAAAATTACAATTTTTAATCACCTAATCTTCAATTGATATTAGACCATTAATAGATTAGTAAGCAACTAGACATATTGAATAGAAAAAAAGACGAGAAGAACCATAGAAAAATGGAGAAAAACTTATCTAAACTGAAGAACTTTGATATTTATGTATAGTTAACATATATAATATTATTTTTATAAATGGGTTGTAGCGATTCCCATAATGAAGTAGTTGATCATGAAGGTAATAGCGAATTAAATATAGGAAAAGTAGTTATGAATCGAAGATGTATTGTACTAATATGCCCTCCCAGCTTTTAGACTTCAAAGTTTATCGAAGCAAAACCTTAATCATTAAATTATCGTTATATCTCAGTGGGGAAATTGATCAGAGATTAAATAAACAAACGAACACATTACTCAAAAATAATCATGGAGAATTTGGCGAAGCATAAAAAAATAAATGATAAAATTTTGGAAGTTTTACTTAAAAATATTGCCCTACAAGGAAATTTTATCATTCAATGTAAATATCAAAATACTAAGTTTGCCCCAAAGATAATGAAGATCTTGATATTTGGAGAAAGTTTCTTAAGCAAGTTGATGTCTAATTAGTTGTAATATTGAAACCAGATCAAAAAGGTGAAGTCGCCCAACAAAGTAAATGCAATATCATGTAGAAATTATTTTCGAGGACAAATTAAAAACTTATAATCAGGATGTAAAAAGCATCAAATAGATGTTCCCTCCTTAAAAAATACAAACTTTTTAGAACAATACCCAAATTTGGGATACCATAATAGACCGACTCAAATAAAATAAGAGTAAATGATATAATAATTTGTTTTAATCTTTAATTTGCTATCTCATTGAGTTAAAAGTCTATGAAATAATTTATTGTCGATCTATCAAACCCGATAAAAATAGTTTATTATAATTAAATAAGCAGAGCAAGCCCATATTGTAAGACAAATGTCAATATACAGCGGATTTGCAACCAGAAACCAATAAAGCTATTATGATCAAGTTTTATATAACGTTATCTCCACTCTACTGACTCGAATTGCGAAGTTCTATCACAATGAAGATATCAATGAGAATTCTTTTTTGAAAATTGTCACTAATCAAGAAAAAACACTAAGAAAATTAGAAAAAAGAAAAGTATTAATTCTCTTATTCAGTACCTTTAACCAAAGTATGCCTAATTGTTAGAGTATTTTATTAATACAATTAGTGGGGAAACTTTATAACCGAGGTATTTTATCAGCAAATTTAGGAAAAAATAAATGAACCGAACTTTAAGTGTTCTAGATCGTTAATTTCATAGCATAAGATAAGCCAATGAAAGATTTCTTCTACAATAAAAAGGTGATGCCCACAGCCTCACAAAGATCTAATAAAAAATTCGAAGACCAAAGAAAAAATCGAAAAGTAAGAAAAATTCAATTAAGAGTAATCTTGATATATTTGAATTTAAGGCCTAAAAGAAAATGCCTGAACTCCCTTCGCTTCAGCCCTTAGAGCATATTATAACGAGATCAAAATTTAATACAAAAATAGATTTTTCTGAAATTCAAAGCCGATAAATAAGTCGATAAATAAGTGATGAATAGTAGTAGATTCCAGATAGATCAGAAAGAAAAGCATCCCTTTCAAAGCCTCCGAGATTTCGAGCTAAAATGTACTTTCGATAAAGATGATTTTTTAATAATTATTACTTAAAATGTAGATATCAAAGTATTAGCCTATGTAGGCACCAAAATATATAAAATAGATAATGGAAGAGCTTATGCTAGAGCAAAGATTTCGTTACTTAAAGATCTAAAAACCTCAGCCAACTCCCAATACTTTTGTATCAAAGCCATAACAAACATATGTACCATTTCAAAAATAAATAAAATCGATAATAAGTGGACATCTTAAAACAAAAACTATAAAAAAGCTGAAAAATTAACAAATAGATATAAAGCTCTAGAAAAAAGCGCAAAGACTACTTAACTTGAATCTTTTACATCGATTAAATATCAGCTCGATAGAAGCGGCAAATCAAGGAATATCTCCTTCCTTATCAGTCCTGGATACAAAAGAATAGGGATAGTATTTGAATGATGGTTAAAAAAAATAATACCCACATTTTAGTAATGTGCTCAAGCCAACATAAATAGTAAATGAAAATTAAGGAAGATATATACCAAAATTAATAAAAAAGCCTAAATAGTACTTTACTAGCGAGCAAAACTGCGTATTTAAAATAAAGCAAGTCTGTAGGTTTCCCAAGATATTATTTAAATACGGTAATTAATAGTTTTCGAAAATCGCTGAAGAGTTAAATTCTAGTTAATGCAATATAAAACTATTGTATGATCTGTTCAATGACTATTTCGATGTTGAAGAGAGGATTGAAATTAGAAGTGATGATCAAAAGAGAAAGATAGTCAAGAATATGAGAAAGTTTCTGATAAGGTCTTTTTAAAATTTGAAAGATAGGGAGAATGTATCTTCGGTGTACATTCCGAAAGAAGAACAGTTCGTAAATTTGTAATAAATAAGAAATTGTCTGAATATCTAAAATTAAAGATAAGAATAAATGGAAGAAGATGAAAATTGAAACATAATATTTATATTTACATAAAATTATTTTTAATTTAAGCTATCTATAGACTTTTGTAATCATTCATTCTTCGACATCTTCTGGGAGATCAGTTAAATCAAGGTCATTTCCTGAAATTTGCTTGTACAAAGTCAAAACGTTTTCGGTTTCGTTTTCGAAGTGAGAAGTGGCATCGAAGCTGTTGGAAATATAGACTCCATCGGTGTAGCTCTTTATGGGTTCATATCTATCAGTGATTCTAACGAACTTCTCTCTGATAGGGCCAACTAAGTCAAGGGCAACTTCAATTTCCTTTTCAGGTTATTTAGTTTCGACTGTTGTGCTAATAATTGCAATATAAGTATCCTTTTTACTCACACAGTGGACTGCTGATACCATCATGATATAGATATCTATAATTATTTATATGTTTTACCATTTTTTCTTTTGAGTTGCTTTTGAGGGAGAATGATCTGGACTGATGGGATATTCTCTGTGTTAGGGATTGGGTGATCGAGGATACAGATGCATCTAATAACTCTCTAAATTAATCTAACTCTGTCTTTAAGTCCGCATTTGATGGCATAAGTTGGATCACAGATGACCATTGAGCAATGAGCAATTCCTTCAGCATTCTTAACACCAACTACTTTACCATTTTCGAAAAGAATTTAATCAATATCTGTATTCAACATGAATGTTCCACCGTTGACGGCACTGATTCTTGAAAATCCTTCTGGGATACCTCCTAGACCATAAATAGGATAAATAAATGGTGAGTTTCCATATCTTCCCATGGAATCAGCATAAAGTTGGATCTTTTTAATAACCTGGATTGCACTCAATTATAAGAAAGTCTCCTCAGTGTAGAGAGCAATAGCATGTCCTACGAAATCGATTGTGTTGGCTTCAAGACCAAACTTTTCAAACATGAATTTTGCTGGTTTATTGGCTTCGACTCCTTGATATGTTTTAGGGTCTTTTTCATCATAGCCTTGAATGGCTTCAAGGAATTTCTGGAATCTTCGTTTCTAAAGCATGCCCATCAAATCTGATGCTAATGCTTCTTTTGCAGTAACTGGCACTTTAGCTATCTTGAGTCCACCCTTTGAGAAGAAGCCTCCTTCCTTGTTCTGGAGCACGTAGGTACCATCGATTGCTGAATAAAAATATGATTACGTTTCCATTCCAGATATCTGGAGACTCTTGTTTTGAGCAAGATTTTAACGAGCTTTCCACCACTCATGACAAATTTAGGAATAAGATCAATATTCCAGTCTCTATTATGTCCGAGCTATTTGGGTGGTTCTTTTCCATCTTTGAACAGTTTATACAAATTTGTCAAATTAACAGATGCTCCTTATCCACCATAAAAGGAGTTACGGTCAATATGAAGAACCTTCTTTTCTAAATTATGCCTGAAGTTACTTTATTGAGAGAGTAAGCCTGAAAGAATGCACTCAGTGAGACCTGTACCGCACACAACGACGTCGTATTTTTAGTTCATTTGATTTAGATTATTAAGATTTTATAAAAAATGTAAAAAATAGAACTATATATATATTTTATGGTAAAACTGATGACTATTATTTTAATAGTTATTATGGAAAAAAATATTAATCAAAACTAGTTTTTTTTATTCACAGAGCTTGACTACATACGCAGAAAAATAAAAAATATATATTTCATTCACATATTTAATCATAAGTAAATAAATATTAGATTTATCGTAGATTCTGAAGAAGGTAACTGAGAAAATTCAGGATTAAATATTAAAAATCATAAACAGAGCCTTTAGGGATCTCAAAGATCATAAGATTACATATGCTATTAATGTTCTAGACCTTCGCTGTATGCTTGATGTCCTATTAAGAAACTTCGATGAACATTGAAAAGTAGTTTGTCTGTCTCGTAGTTGTCTGACATTATAATCGCTCTTTCCGATTCTCTGGAGATTTCGTTTAGAGGATCTTACTAGTGTTAGGCTTAAAGGGATATCGAGTTGTTGCTGTCTTTCGGCAAATATGCAGAGTTATTTAACAAATTTTCTTAATATTATTAACTCTTCTTTTAAGGTTAAATCAAAGTTTTTGTAGACATTCCCTTAATTTTATCTTACATAACATTAACAAAGACATTTAATTAATCAGATTGTTTTTGAACAGCCAATCTCATTTTTATCAGTAATTCACTCATCTATTCATGCAGTAAAGGTTATTTCAAATGCACATTTTGCAAACATTTAACGGATAAATAGTCCAATTTAGATATTTGCTTCATTAAATTCTGTGGTAGACATGAACCTAATCTCGAAGTCTTATAAGGATTAGGAATTCGATATTCGGATAAATTCTTCTCGAGTAGTTTATTTATACGCCTTAGACTACGTCTATTTGAAGAGTTTTTTATTTAATTGCGATTTTTTAAGGGTTTGTTCATTTAATTATATTTAACTTAATACTATTATGTTCAAGTTCATTAAATTTATTGTTATCTATGCTTTTCTCAAATAAAATTCACAACATATATTTTATTACATGGGTTATAGCTTAATTATTAATTAGACGATAGAATCACTTGAAGAAAGTTCTTGTTTTTTATCTTAACAGGACTAAGAATTAGTTATAGTCAATTTTGCCATCTCCATCCAAATCAGCTTCGTTTATCATTTCCTGTACATCAACCTGTCCGATAGAGACAGTATCCAGTCTGACAATCTTTTAGAAATCTTATTTATTAAGTTTTCCATCTTTGTCTTGATCTAGCTTAGAAAACTATTTTCTTAAGAAGGATTAATTCATGTATGAAGAAGTATCTAAGAAACTAGCAATGAACTCAGAATAGTCAATAAGGCCGCTGTTATCAAAATCCATTGCTGAAAATATTTCATCGATATCTTCTTGAGTCAGCTTAATGTTCACTTATTTTTTCAAATAATCAAGACCAACCTTCATTTCTTCTTTAGAAATCATTCCGTTTCCGTTCTAATCAAGTTTCACAAAGATTTTTCTCACATTTTATATGTCTTTCTCAGGAATTTGAACAGCAAAATACATGAGAAGTGTTCTTTTAAGGCTGAATAAGATAAAATTTACTCTTTCATTGTGACCAATTTTCTGAGGCCTTTAAAAACTTATTAAGAAAAGTTAACATCAGATGTGGATTTAGATATTTATTTCTTAGTCCAAGGATGTTAATAAGCTTTCAAAGCTGTATATCTTTTTTGTGGATCTTTCACTAAAAGTTTGGAAATTAAATCTTTGGCTTCATTACTACATTTATAAAAAGGCTATCTATCAAGTGTATAGATACCCTTTTTAATACTTTGCAAAATAGATTGAGTATCTTTACCATAAAAAGGAGGTCTCCCACACAAAAGTATATACAGAATAACTCCACAAGCCCTAAAATAAATAAAAATATTACCAATTATCAACTTATTTACCATACTTGCCACTAATTATTTCAGGGGCTAGATACATGGTAGTTCCCTTGGGCTGGTTCTAAAATTATTTTTATTTGAATATCTTCGCGATACCGAAGTCTATCACCTTGATACTCCTTATATTTTATTTTTATTTTAGTAGGATATTTTATGGTTTAAGATCTCTATGACATACATTATGCTCATGTAAATAAGCAATTGCTGAGAATATTTGCCTCATAATAACAGCGGCCTGTGATTAAGTGAGAAATTTTTTCTCAACAATCTGGTAAAAAAGCTATCCTCCCTCACAAACCTCTGTAACCAAATAAATAGTCTTATTTGTTTCATATACCTAATATAATTTTATAATATTAGGATGATCCATTTTCTTTAAAAGCTGAACTTCTGTAGCAAATATATCTTTATCCTTAACATCCTCTTTGGAGATAGTCTTAATAGCTCTCCTCTCATCTAAAAATAAATAAAGTCATACTGGTAATCTTATGCTGTGCAAGAAAAACAACCCCATACCCTCCAGAACCCAGCTCCCTAATATACTAATAATCTTATTTAATATTCCTGGTGTTAGAAGAAGAGATAAATAGTTATTTTCTGATTTTTAAGCTTTTCTTTTAGTTCAACATAATTCTATTATAATATCACTATAAACCAAATTATTGAAATATTTATTTCTAGAATTTTTATTCTATTTTATTGATCTTACTATATCTTGCCTGTTAACATAGCCTATTATTCAAAATATATATAATATAATAATTACTGAAAAAAATGTACGCATAGCCCCATTAAAAATAATAACTCGATCAATAGTAGTTCATGGTTGAACAGCAAATAAATTTATTCTCAACTTCTCTACCTGAAGTATCCATAGTTTTAGTTTGTAGATCAGTCGAGGAGACTCTGATATATTTTTCAAAGAAATTTATCGAGAGGAAGGGTATAGTATCGCATCAGTGCAAATGGGCTTTCATGTCGCTAATATCTCTCCACAAATGTATGATTTTACTTGCGTGCTTGTGAATTAAATTCATTGCCATTCGGAATAGAATTTGAAGATTATCATCGATGGAAATTAGATCTGGGCAACTTCGACGATCATCTATCCCTTGAACTCAATCGGAGATTCAAGCTACAACATTATATAATCAAATAATAGAGAATCCTTGATGAAAACAACATAAATATTGAAATAAATTCTAAAATAATGCAAAGAACGCTCTGAAAGGAATGAAGTCGATGGAGATATCTTGAAGGCTGTACAGAAAAAATTTAGGCTCATCGAGAAAGCATTTCGAAATCCTAACGCAGATTACTGAAATATTTCTAAAAAACTCTTCTTAATTTATTTTATATTTTTTTTAATTTATTATTGTGTTCCGATATGTTTTAGTTGATTATCTGTATTCTTTAATCAAATCAATATTCATCAATAACACTCTTGACAAATTTAGGCATGTCGTTATCGAGTCTACTCAAGAATCTGTCGCCACATTCGTAGGCTTACATGACATTCCTGCAGGACATTTGACATTTATTGAATTATTCAGAATACACGCAGAGCTTTCTATATAATTTATCTTGGATTTAGCTGATATTTCTTTCGTTTCGAAGTTGCCTGAGGGTTGGTAGCACCATATTTTGTATTCTATTGGTGGATTGGAATATTTTTTATCTCACCTATGTAGGGATTTCTACCCAAGAATATGCACCTCCTCGTGTGTATTCGGTTGGGTGGTAGTTACGGTCAATTGCTGCGTAGTCTTCAACATAATCGGCATAAGGATTTTTGGGAGCTCCTTCAGGAATAGTTGAGTCCATATTTAATTAATATATCAAAATTAAAATATGATCAAAGTTTTTAATATATATTAGTTTCAATTTGTTTTTTCTTACCCAATATCCAAAAAAGAAGAGATAATAAAAATAAAATATAAGTGAATGTTTTATTGAGTTTAGATATAATTATTAGTAGTTATATATAATTATCTAACATAATAAATATGTTTAATACATTCACAGCATAAAAACTTGCAAAAGAAACCATCTCAAGATAAGAAACTCGCAGGAGAATGTATTCTTGGAATAAGAGATACAAAACATAAATTCAACCTCAGTTAGTCAATAAATTTAATCGACGGGTTAATGGATTTGCTAAAAAGATGTAAGATGAGCCAGTTATCATTAAAAATAATAAAACTGGAATATATGTCTAACCATTTACAAGAAAGAATTAGAGAAACTTGAATATCTCCAGAGATTTATTTATATTTAGGAATTCTAAAGATTGGAAAAGTATCCATACACCAATTTAAAGAATAGAAAGATAAAATATTATGAAAAGCTTTTGTGAGGACACAGATTAACGTTTCGTATTTAGAAATATCGGCTCACAATCGAAATACGAGAAATTAAAAATCTAATACAGATCCAGATAGAAATAAAAATAAATCAACCCACCCATGAAGTATACAAATAAAAATTCAGAATTTATTCTCACAGCTCTACCTAAACTGAAAACTAAGAATAAAAATGAGGAAAGGTAAAATTATACTGAGATCGCCATGAAGAAATATAGTTTGATTAATTAGTCGTAGAATAGTAAAGATTATCCTTAGAATTTGAGTTATGTTGATATTGATTCAGGTTCATTGCATCAATCCTTTATGACAAAGAAAAACCCTGAAAAAACTTAGCTCTAGCTCATGGAAGAGTAATAAATGAAAGCCCTCGCTCAAAAGAGACTCTATTTCAAAAGCCTCATATAACTAGAACAAAATGTAAAGACAGCAAAATAACGAAATACTTTGAGGTAAATACTGACAAAATGTGGCATATTTAAACCAATATCTGGTAAAGTCTATGAATAATAATAAATAGACAGGTTCATGGAGTTAATGAAAACTAAATATTGATTATCTATTCTCTTTCTATAAATTTATTTATTATCAGACGTAAACTTAAATTATCAGAATACAAATTTCTTTGTTTTTATATAAAAAATATTAAACTAAATATGATAAAAATTTAGGAACCTACTTCATCCCTCAACCCTCCGAAGGAGATGTATCGAGAAAATTGCTTCCCAAATTATAATGTTTTTAAACTAGTTTTAATAACTGTAAGATTAGTCATCGCTGCAGCAATTATGTGCTTTGTCATTCTTTTTCAGGAATACGTTCGGCCTCGGGTAGATCTATTATAATATTACAGATTATGATACCCTCAGTTCGAAGATATCTGTCATGTATTGTTAATCTAATTTGTCTACGCTCTATTTTGTTAGTGCTTGGCTTCTTTCGCTTCTAATGTTAAAATTACAGATATTTTGATAAGACGTAATATTATTTTTAAAATTTAGGTCTAGGATGATGACTTTTAGATCAGGGTGGGCTGGTGTGACTCCACGTCAAAGCATTATTTAGTTTCTGTATTTCTCATATCTTTTTAACCCAACTTACGTGAGAATGATTTAATATCATTTATAAAACATTGAATAAGGTACCACCAAAACTAAATTATTTTATACTCCTCTGACTTTTCAATAAGCTTTTTTTGCTTCTCTTTATCAAAGAGGGTTAGATCCAATAATTATTAAAGGATAACAAGAACTGAAGAGATTTAAACGTAGAAAAATGTTGATGCCAACCTTGATATCAGAATGCTTTTAATAAATGAATGGACCTGTTCTCATATTTTTGCCAAGCAACAAACTTAAATAGCAACCTAAAATGCATCAAATTTTAGGGCAAGATATATTTTAAAATCAGAGACGTTTTTTGAGATCTGGAGTCGTCTTTATTTCATAAGTTTAACAATTTGAAGAAGGATTAAAACGAAAAGTTGCAGATTTCTCTCTTAAATCATATAGCAATCAGTTATTCCTTCTAACGGATATCTGCTCTCAGTTAAAACTAAACATTTTGGCAGTAAACGCCACCTAAACCCTAAGTACTTCTAAATCTATATAGAATACAAATATTAATATGACGCATCAACATATGCTTAGTTTGTCGACGAAATATTCACAAAAAACAATTTCAAAGTCACAGATACTAGCTTCACATAATATTTGAAAATGATGTAAGAAGGTGGATAGTTAGTATAATAAGAGTTTTAAAAAAATTCCCCTAAGGGAAACATGGAAGAAAATTAAAAATTGACTTAAAAGAGAGGATAGAAATATATCATAAGAAGGAACTAATAAAAAAAATAAGATAAAAAGAGAGATTTTTATGATATATAATAACTTATGAGAGGAATGTAGGATAGAAAATTAGAGAAGATATAAATGAGAGATTCATACTAATAAGGTATGAAAGAAATTTAAGATGAATAACATGAGCAACTGCTTTGGGTTTAAGATGATATTTAGGCTGTATATGATGATGAAAATGAAAGAAAATAGATTTGATGATAGCTAAT
>ERZ724508.1813-NODE-1813-length-12001-cov-3.934957_pt1 | contig 12001 bp, 14 predicted proteins | sample MGYA00376041_ERZ724508 | MGnify/ENA primary metagenome ERZ724508 (study PRJEB28724, sample SAMN07190887) | wastewater metagenome | isolation source: effluent of sewage treatment plant in Hong Hong | place: USA: Christiansburg, Virginia | collected 2016-03-01 ... | reverse complement strand
CTAGTGAGAGATGTATGGCATAAGAGCCATGAAGCGAGCGCGCTTGATTGCGTTTGCAAAATCTCGCTGCTGCTTGGCACCAAAGCCAGTACGCTTGCGACTGTTCATGCGAGCGTGTGGGTTCACGTGGTGACCGAGACTAACGATATCTTTGTAGTCGATATGCTCCATCTTGGCCTTCTTGTGAATGTTGTGTCGTTCTGCTTGTTCCATAATGTGTTTTTGATGCTAATAATTTTCTCAATTTTTCAAGTACTTTAGGCGAGGAGAGGCTTGGATTTCCGTAAGTTTTTAAGGTTTGGGATGCAGTAGATACAAGGCGCAGAAAGTTTTTGGAGTGAGCCGTACTGGTCGTACGGTGAGTGACAAAAGCTGCACTGCAACGCCGTAGATACTGTATATCCAAACTTTAAAAAGGGATGTCTTCGGGGTTGATCTCTTCCTCAGGGTAATCCGGGAGAACCGGTGCACTCTGCTGCTGAGCAGAATTAGCTGCGGCTGTGTTGTTGCTGGCCGGAGCACTTGAACTACTTCCGTTTGGACCAAATTCAAAGCGATCCATAATGATTTCGGTACGGTACTGCTTCTGACCGTCCTTTTCCCAACTGCGGGTCTGCATACGTCCTTCGACGTAGATACCTCGACCTTTCTGCAGGTACTTGCCGATAACTTCAGCCTGCTTACCGAAGGCTACCACATTGTGGTAATCAACTGATTCCTGCTTCTTGCCATCACGGTCGGTATATGAGCGATTGGTCGCTACTGAGAACGAACAAACCTGCATACCGCTCGGGAGAGCCTTCATTTCTGGATCGCGGGTCAAGTTCCCAAAAATCATTGCTTTGTTAAGGTACATACGAAAATGTGGTTATTGAATAGTTTTGACTATTTTACCACCTCTTCAACCTTTTCGTCACCCTCTACCACTTCGGCCTCTACTACTCCTTCAACTTCGACAACTTCTTCGTCAGTAATGGTGACATTATGAGTCTTGAGGTCAGCGATTGCGTCGTGGAAGCGGAAGGGGTTTTCTTCTTCAGTCTTCGTCAAACGGATAGTGAGGGTACGAAGCATCGCTTTGTGAGCTTCTACTTCTTCGTTTACGGTTGCGAGTGCTTGTGGGTCAAGGCGGAAACGAATCCAGCCAAAGTAAGCACTACTGAAACGGCGGTAACGGCCTTCGAGATACTTTTCGATTTCGTACGCAAGTTCGAATCGCTGGGCCATCTCTTCGTCAAAAATCTGACCGCCGGCCTTAGTAATAAACGCTTTTACTTCGGCTTCAATACTATCTACTTCCCCTTCAGCTACCGTTGGAAGTACGTGGTAGGCGAGTTCGTAAGCCGCTGGCTCACGTTCCGCCTCGGTAACTGGCATGTTTGTATCGTTCATATGTAATTGTTTGATATCAGTGAGCCAAAACAGCCTCCTGATACCGCCTTCTAATAACGGCAGAACAATACCACAAACTAGCCAGTGATTCAAGGTCACGAGGCGTGCTACAATATCCCCATTATGGATAGTAAAAAATCCGCTTCACCGAGCCTGTTCTACATCATGACTAGTCTGACAGGTGTACTTATCGTAGTACTTGGCGGACTTGGCTACTATAGCTACACCCAACATGAACGCATCAATATGCTGCTCCAGGAGCGGAATTACTTTCTCCTTGAAGTCGCCTCTTCCACCGACAAACGGGCAGAAGAAGCCATCACTGCCAGTAGCACCATAGCCACCCTCACCCTTGAACGTGACGACCTCGCTGCAAAACTCGCACAAGAGGAAGCCAAAAACGATGCCTTCGAACGACAAATAAATAAAATATCAGGAACGGTCGGACGACTTGATAAACTTTCAAAAACCGACGAGGAACTTCTCCAAAAATACTCGAAGGTATACTTCCTCAGTGAGCACTTTGTCCCCTCTCGACTGAAACTTATCGATAACGACTTTTTGGCCACGGGACGCCAGGAACAATACTTCCACGCTGATGCGCTCCCCTTCCTTGCACAATTACTCGAAGATGCTAAAGATGATGGCATCAACCTCACCGTAGTATCTGCGTACCGTTCTTTCGAGACACAAGCTGATCTGAAGGGAGCTTATCTCCAATCCTACGGCAGTGGCGCCAACACCTTCTCCGCTGATCAGGGTTACTCAGAACACCAGCTCGGCACCGCCCTCGATTTTTCAACCCCTGACCTTGGTGGTACCCTGGGCGGATTTGGTGACAGCAAGGCTTACGCCTGGCTCAAAGAAAATGGCCACAAATATGGTTTCATCCTCTCGTACCCTGAAGGTAATAACTACTACGTGTACGAACCCTGGCACTGGCGCTTTGTGGGTGAAGACCTCGCCAGCGACCTCAAGCGCGCGGATGCGAGCTTCTACGATTGGGACCAACGCAAAATTGATGAATATCTCATCAAGATCTTTGACTAATCAGACTATGCCGCTCATATCACGAGATGATTATGAACAATGGACGAAAGGTATACCAGATGGCCATTGTCCTATTTGTCACGTAAAGGAACAAATACTCCTTGGCGAGTCCAAATATTTTGTTTGGATTGCTAATATTTCTCCCTACTGGAAGTACCACACGATGATTGTGCCCAAACGGCATATTGATTACTTTTCTAAACTCACTCGATTAGAACTAATTGACTTTCAAAGTTTTTTGAAACGAATCACCAAACATTTACTGTCGCTCGGACTCACCTACGATGACGGTAGTCCATTAACGCAATTTTTGACCATGTTCCGTGAAAGTGCTGACAAAAATAAAGATGGTTACTATAAAATGGATCATCTCCATATTCACTTAGTACCAGAACAACGCGGTGTCGACAGATTTAAGCTCGATCCCTCTGCTGTGGAGACAAATATTTTGAAGTTAAAACTTGATGAGACTAAAGCTACTTAATGCCATAAAGATTCTTCGTATTCGACAACAAGCATTGGAGAACGACCTCCTCCTCTTCACCACGGATGGCGGCAATCTTTTTATATACTTCTTTAACCATCCATGGCTCGCAGCGCTGGCCGCGATACGGTACCGGCGCTACATACGGACAATCGGTCTCGGCATGTATCTTATCAAGCGGCACGGCTTTGATGATGTCTTCATACGCCTTCGCGAAGGTAACCACTCCTGTGAATGAGATAGTGCCACCGATTTCAAAGAATCGCTTGGCTTCCTCGAGAGTCCCCGCATAGAAGTGCACATTAAATGGTACCTTGGCGTGGGTCTTGAGGAGTTCGTACACATCTCCATAGACACTGCGTCCGGTTGGGCTCTCCTCCCCTGGCTTTGGCCCACGGGTATGAATCATGAGCGGTAGCCCAAGTTCGTTGGCCAGTTTTATCTGTTCGAGAAAAGCGGTCTCCTGAATCTCATACGTTTCTTTCGGACAATGCCAATAATCAAAACCGCACTCGCCAACCCCTACTATCTTGGGTGATTGTGCCAATGTTCGAAACGCGGCGTAATCAAAGACCTCACCGCGACTCACGAATGGCTGCCCCCCTTCACCAATTTCGTCTTCGTCGTGGGTACCTGGCACGGTCTGAATCGGATGGAGGCCAACAATCGCATACATGTGGTCATAGCGAAGCGCAAGTTCCACTGCCCGCATACTTGTGGAGAGTTTGGTGCCAATGTTGATGACGCCGACTTCTTCAGCAATACAGCGAGCAGCCACCGCCTCCACATCATCGTGGAAGGCCGAAAGGTTGAGGTGGGCGTGAGTATCAATGTATTTCATATAAAATCTATGTTAATAATTCTATCATATACCCCAATCGATTGGGGTATTATGAGAATATATGGCAAGAGTTTCAAAACAAACGCTAACTCAACAGCAAGAATCTGAGTTGGCTCATCAACTAACTGAAGTTGTTGGACGTTTGAATTCTGACCTCGCACAGAAATTTTTGACTGAATTCTTTGGCAAAGAAGAAAAATTAATGTTGGCAAAACGTTTAGCAATTATTGCACTACTCAGTGAAGGCCGACCAATACATCGCATAGCGACATACTTACATGTTAGCGAATCAACTGTTGCAAAGTTGTATGAACGTTACGAACGACATGAATTTGACTATACAATCAAAGCCCTCACAAAAAATAAAAAGGACTACACTGAATTTATTGCGATACTTGATTCTATTTTAACAGTCGGTGGAATAATGCCCCATCGAAACTATATTATAAAACGTAAGCACTAATACCCCAATCGATTGGGGTATTAGTGCTTACTGATTGTATTGAGTCGGTCTTATTTTGACTGAAGAAGTGACGTTATAGATGGGTTATACGTCACGGTGTCGCCATACCAGTGGTCGGCTTCATTGGTGGCGATGAGGGTAATGCGCGGAGCGTGAACTTCGAGCATTGATTTGGTGAATTCGTAGCTGGTAGTCGGATCTGCCAGATTATGAAATGCGACGGCCTTGATAGCAAAACTGTCTACCGGTGACCAGTTATCTTTGAACAGATTATCAGCGGCGAGATCAAATGGAATTCCGAAGAAGACGCAGTAGTTTGGTGTAATAGCACCATGATGAATTGCGAGGAAGGCTAAGAGCGACCCGGCTGACTTGGCCATAAGCACAATCTCCGTCCCGGCCGGCAGTGTTGCAGTATGCGCACACAGCTTCTCTTCTTCTCGCGTGAAATTGATATTCGCTTCCCCGCTCTCCCAGTGGTCGTACTCGAGCATAAAAGCGGAATCAAATTGCGCCGCATATTCAGTGAGTATCAGTTCGCCCCAAGCTTTATTCTTCTGGCTGTTGCCCGGCAGTACAATAAGATGTCGCATATTAGGTAGTGGTTATTACGGCTTCTAATTCAGGAAATGACTCGGTCAAAAAATGTCCGCGGTCGGTAAAGCGGTGCAAGGTAGCTGACGGGTATAGCTCAAGTAATTTTTCACTGTGTGCAATTGGCACGAAATTGTCATCGGTGGAATGCCAGACATGTACTGCATCTATAGCAGTCTTGAAACCAGCCCAAGAACTGCTTTCAATCAAAAAGCCGTCACAATCTTCGAGATCAAGCACCACCGGTGCAAGGAGATGCAATTGTGCGACTCGGACAGGCAGTGTGTTTTCACCCAGATACCGGAGGAGGAATCCCCCACCAAGAGAATGTCCAACCAGGATGAGACCGTCGTGCATGTACGGTGTCATTTTTTCAAACCAGATTTTCCACGCTTCGTAGTCTGCCCAAAATGCATTTGGCATTGAAAGCGTATGACACTCATAATTACCACCAATGTTTTCTATCAGCTCGTCCCGCCACTTTTTCTTTTGTTCGTAAGGATTAAATGAACGAGCACGCAGCAATTGATATAGTTTTTCTGGATCACGAATTGCATCCCCACCGTGTATGAATATGACTTGTGGCTTTTCCATACAAACTATTTTACACATTCTTCTAGCAGCACTGGAAAAGTCAGACCGATATCACCGGTACAAAAATGTCCATGATTTTCAAATGTAACATAGTGTGCATGAGGAAGCTCTGCTCGCAACTTGGTTACACTGTCTTTGATTTCCTCCATATCATCGGTACTTTCAAATACTACAAGCTGCTGACGCGTAGTGAGCTGTGGGTCAACTACAAAGTCAAACATGGTTGTCCCATGCTCATGTTTAGTGTTGAGCCATGGTGCCACCAAGATGACTTTTGCCACCACCACATCTTGATGCTCAGATAGCCACCGTACAAGGAAGCCGGCGCCACAGCTATGACCCACGAGTACTGTCTCAGGAGTAACGTCAAAACGCTCGAACTCACGCGACCAGGTCGCATAGTCTGGTTGATAGGCATGTGGCATTTCTGGCGCATCGGCTTTGATATCACGAACCTGTAACTCTTTTTGGAGCCACGGGATAAAATGAGAATTACTCATCGTCTGACCGTCGGGACTATAGTATTCGTCCCGATCTGGCATGCCGTGTACGATGATGACGTTTTTCATACCCTAGGCTTCAAGACGCTTAAAGAGATTGTCTGGCTTTTTGTTTGCAAGTACCGACTCTTTGATAATACGGTTCGTCTCTGGCATGAGTGGATTGAGGAGGCGCCCGATACTGTAGACCTCAAGTACCAATTCACGAATTATGTCTTGGGCTTTTTCTTTGTCTACCTTTACAAGCTTAAATGGTTCTTCAGTCGCAATCCGTTCATCAAGTGCTCCTACTCTGGACCATACATAGTCGCAGACCTGCTGGAGATTGTAGGTCGCAAAGGCTTCGGTATATGCTTCGGCAAAAACAGTAGCTTCCGGCCGCTCAACTGGTGTTTCAAGATGTGTCTCCGCCATCTTCATCACACGTGCAACAAGGTTCCCAAGACCATTCACGAGATTGGCGGTATACCACTCATCAAGTTTCTCCCAAGTCACATCACTATCATCAAACGGATGCACGTGACGAAGGAGCAAGTACCGTGTTGCGTCGGTACCGTATTTTTCGATGAGTTCGTAGGGTGAAATTACGTTACCCAAGGACTTACTCATCTTCTGTCCCCCGCTATTGATAAAGCCGTGGTAAACGACTTTGTCTGTCGCTTTTACTCCCGCACTTTTGAGCATCGCCTGCCACATAATTGATTGGAAGCGGACTTGGTCCTTGCCAGCTACTTGCATCACATCACCGTTTGTCCAAAACTTTTCAAAAAGAGACTGTTCTGGCATGCCCGCTACACCTTCTGCGTCAGCTGAAGGTTGTGCGGGCCAACCAAGGGTACTTATGTAGTTCGTGAGGGCATCAAACCAAACGTACATCACTTGGTTCTCGTCCCCCGGTACCGGGATACCCCAATCAAGACGCGACTTCTCGCGCGAGATACTAAAATCTTCGAGTCCGGCCTTTACGAAATTCATCGCTTCTTGGCGGCGCCACTCTGGTTCAATCACTCCTTCCCGACTAAGGTACTCTTCGAGATACGCTTGGTAGTTTGAAAGTTTGAAGAAGTAGTTTTCCTCTTCTATAACCTCGCACGGCTTTGTGTGAATCGGGCAGATGTTTCCTTCGAGTAGTTCTTCCTGTTTGTAAAATAGCTCACAGCCCACACAGTAGTGACCACTGTATGATTTCTTGTAGATATCACCCTGCGCGGCACAGCGGCGCCAGATTTCTTGCGCTGCTGCCACATGCTTTTCGTCAGTGGTACGGATAAAGGCATCTAGAGAAAGATTAAGGGCAGTACCAAGACGCTTGAACTCACCGGCATAGTGGTCAACGTACGCCTGGCGACCCTCCCCTTTCTCGTCTGCCTTCTGCGCAATCTTCTGTCCATGTTCATCGGTCCCGGTATTAAAAAATACCTCCTCACCCATGAGGCGCCAGTGGCGTGCGAGTGTGTCCGCGTTCACAATTTCATACGCAAAACCGATGTGAGGGTCGGAGTTCACATACGGTAAGGTGGTGGTAATATATCGGGCTTTTTTGTCTACCATAGTTAAAATACTGTACCATAGCTAGGAAAATAAAAAAGCGGACGGCCATTATGCCATCCGCTTTTTTATTGACTATTTGAGTTTTGAGACCAGGTCTGCGATTGCTACTCGCTCCTGCTCCCCACTATCACGGTGACGGATGGTGACGGTATCAAGGAGATCAGGATTTTCACCCAAGGTATCGAAGTCGATGACGATGCAGTACGGGGTACCAATTTCGTCTTGGCGGCGGTAGCGCTTGCCGACGTTACCATTGTCATCCCAGGCGACATTACCAAATTCCTTTTTGAGAAGCTGGAATACACCACGAGCTTTGTCGACGAGTTCCGGTTTGTTCTTGAGGAGTGGTGAGACACAAACACGATATGGTGCGAGGTCAGGGCGTAGTTTTAAAACCGTACGAATACCATCCCCCATTTCTTCTTCATGGTAAGCATCAGAAATTACTGCCAAGAACATACGGCCAAGGCCTACAGAAGTTTCAAGAATCCACGGGACATATCGTTCATTTGTTTCAGGGTCAAGATAGGTCAAGTCAACGCCAGAAAACTCCATATGTTGCTTGAGGTCATAATCAGTACGATCGTGAATACCTTCAAGTTCATCGAAGCCAAGGCTTGGGAAATTATACTCAATGTCCCAGGCATCTGACGCATAAAATACTAAATTGGCATGTTGCTTCCAGCGCAGATTTTCTGCTTTAATGCCGAGTGATAGGTACCAATTAAAACGATCCTTTTTCAATGCTTCAAACGCTTCCTTGTTCTGATGAGGCTTAATAAATAATTGAGTATCGGCTTGTTCCATTTCGCGCGTACGGAACAAAAAGTTACGAGGGGAGATTTCATTACGGAAAGCTTTACCAATTTGCACCAAACCAAACGGTAGCTTTGGCGACATGGAATCCATCACATTTTTATAGTTTAGATAGATACCCTGGCATGCTTCGCCCGGCAAATAGACTGGCTCATTCCCTTCTGAAGTGAAGTCACCGAGGTTTGATTTAACCAATAGATTAAAAGCTCGTACAGGAGTGAAGTTGCCTGACAATTTATTGCGTTTTGCAATTTCGTCTTTATGTTGATCAAATAATGCTTGAAGTGTCTCAACCGACATTTTCTCGTCTGCTGTAACACCAATAGCCTCTAACTCTTTATCCACGCGCAGGCGAGTTTGTGTGTCACGACATACAACAATAGGATCACTGAAGCCCGAAGTATGACCTGAAGCATCCCAGACCCGGGGATGTTTGAAAATCCCCGTATCTAGTCCAAAATAATTTTCTTTATCGTGAACGTATGATTTCCACCATGCCTTTTTAATATTGTTTAGTAGCTCTACACCATTTGGTCCGAAGTCATAGACACCAGATAGCCCTCCGTATATTTCGGAACCAGGAAACACAAACCCTCGGCGCTTACACAGCGCAGTGATTTTATCCATCCCGTTAGAAGTTTTCTGCTTTTCGTTCGACGTATTCATATTGAAGTTTAGTAATTAAATGATGTCAAAACTTCTAACGGGATCCATGGTGACGGCAGTAGGGGTGGTGTTTTCTAAAGACATAATACGTATAGTTACAGATACTGTTGTACCACAAAAAAGCCGCCTCGCCAAAAGCTTTCAAGCGAGGCGGCTTTTTGTACACCTTACTCCACCGATGCTCCAACGGTTCGTCGCACTATCCCATTTCCCTTTTCAAAACCGGCTTCGGTTGAGAGCTCGGTTGAGAGTGGCGCCGAATCAGCCCGTACCACGTCCCCCGTAAAGCGGTCTGTAGCGCGGAAGCGACTAGCGGCAAGGATAGCAGGAACACTCCCTATCTGGGTCTGACTCGGAAGCAAACTTACTTGGAACTTCATCTGTTTATCTTTGCCAGCGTCAATATCACCAATAGACCAAATGATTTCTTTTGAAACCGGATTGAAGGAAATGGTACCATCGCCGGAAGACTGATTCTGCCATGAGACATACTGCGGCAGTGCAGTGGCTACCGTAGCACCCGTTACGTCGTTCCCACCAGTACCTGCAATCAGAGTCACTGTGTATGTAGTAGCCAAATCAGCCACTGGCGGGAACGGACCAGTTTCGACAAATGAGCCCGTGCCTCGACCCAGCTCACGATTGATACGAACTACAGACGTGAACTTCACTTCCGTTTTGGCTGTCCCTACCAGTTGCTCTGTTGCCTGTGATTCAGAGACCCGACGAGCGAAGGCATTGGCAGTGAGATTAAATGAGGGGGTACTTGTTTGATCGCCCGGGTCAAGTGAGAAGGTAAAGGATTTTGTGTCACCAGGTGAAATTTCTGAAAGATCGCTGTCGCCAGACGGGTCAAAACGAATAACATCCTTTACTGAATCATAGTAGCCATTTTGCACATTAACCCGATCCCGCACCAACACATTACCAGCGACTTTCACCTCAACGGCCATATCATAAAGCGTATCAGTGAGGGTGTTCCGCACATGTATAGTGACATTGGTCTGACTACCAGTTTTGGTAGTCACTATCTCGCTCTCGGTACCATTCACGCTCAAGCCCACGTTAATAAACGGCTGCTCAATCACAAAATCGGCATTGGCAACCGTGAGGATTGAACCAATCTCAAATTGATTTTCAGGTTTCGGAGTTCCAGCACTAAATTTGATTTGGAACTCCTCGGCCTGCTGACCAACTATGACACCACGGATCTTAATGGTTTTGGTTTCTTCTGGTTTGATTTCATTTATGAGCCACGCACTCTCACGATACATGGGGTTTGGCTCAGCCCGACTAAAATCAAAGTTGTTCGGATAATCAGCTTGTACCAAAATATCCTTCAGTGGCGTGGAGGCATTTGATTGTATGGCCAGCTCAACTTCAATCTCTTGTCCAGCAGAAACCTTTTTGAGGGTATTCACCCGAATCACTACCGGGGATGAATTGATTTTGAAATTGAATGGTTCAGATTCTTTGTAGAAAGTGCCGTTGGAACCAACGAGTCGATATTCGATCGTTGATTTCACCTGACGCTCCTGGTTCTCCTCACCAAAGACTGCAGCACTCAGTGGCACCGTAATCACTTCACCGGCGCCAACTGAACCAATTGACACCCGTTCTTCGAGCATGTCTCGGGGGGTTTCTTCATTTGATTTTGTTCCTGGTGGCAGATTAACAATCAACACCACCCCTTCAATTGAAACCGTGTTTTTGTTTTCCACCTTTATCTCCAGAGGGAGTACCTCCCCTCCACCAACGGTGATTGGCCCGGAAATTGCAATATTGATATTTTCGTTTGAAATCTGATTGTTACCGAGGAACATGTACAGTCCTGTCACCCCAAGCACCAACACAAAAATGGCAATGGTAGCAAGAAGAATAATCGAGCGGTAAGTTTTGCGCTTTCCAACCGGTGGCAAAGTTACCGCTTCTGGCATTGGTGTAGGCACTGGCGCTTTTATTGGTACCACCGGTGCCTGCCACTCACGAGCGACAGCTGATGGTTCCCCAGTCGTAAGATGTACCCGTGCCGCCTCTCGTGGTTGACCGCCTCGTTCATAAAGACGTTTGCGAATCTCATCAAGCTCGGCTTGATCTTTAATACCTGACATATGCTCTCAGTATAACATCAAGAGCCAATCTACGAACTCTCTGTCAGAAGAAAAGTTTCAAATTTTGAGCGAAAATTAGAGAGTTTGAGGAGGCATATAGAGATATGTTGACGAAAAATCAGTAATTTGTAGCCAAATATTTGAAATCTTTTAACTGACTATGGGGTTCGTAGATTGGCTCGAACTACCTTTCGAGGTGACTGACCGCCTGTGCGCCACGATAGAGGTCTTCGAGCGTTGCCTCATGCGCTCCCACCACCGCAGGAGAAAGGTCATGGAGGGCGGTCGAAAGGAGGGGTGCCAAGACCGCATCACTTGCCACGTAGCCGAGATGTGAGAGAAGTTGGACTTCGGCACAACGTTCGTAGGCGGTACGTGCTTCGCATTCAGTGGCAAGCAGTGACAGTGATTCGACATAGGTACGATAGAGATCCTCATCTATTACTTCACCCTGAACATAGCGACGCAAGGTCTTTGTGAGACGGACAATACTCCCCCGCGCTAGGCGTGAAGCCGCATCGGCATAAAAGTTCTCGTACGCCTCGACACTCCCAATCCGCCAACCGGCTTTGCCCTTCACCAAGGTCACGGTGATATGGGAAAAATCCTGCAAAGCATAGCGCTGCTTGCTCCGCTCTTCGCGCACACTGCGGGCAGTCGCGTAGAGCATCCCTGCCCGCTGCGTAAACAGGAGGTACGACTTATCAGCGGTGTTGGAATGGTAGCTCCCCACTACTACAGCATCGGTTATGTAAGTCTGATACGACATAGAAGCACAATCCACTAACCCCTCATCTCCTTTGTTGTCTTCGTCGCAGGAATGCACACCATAGCAATAAGTATGGCTCACATCCCTACTCCTCGACGCCTCGGATCTGAGAGATTATTTGACGTGCTTTAATTTTACCTTAGTTTGAGATAAGCGACTACAAAACCGCC
>ERZ724508.1811-NODE-1811-length-12008-cov-4.055886_pt1 | contig 12008 bp, 4 predicted proteins | sample MGYA00376041_ERZ724508 | MGnify/ENA primary metagenome ERZ724508 (study PRJEB28724, sample SAMN07190887) | wastewater metagenome | isolation source: effluent of sewage treatment plant in Hong Hong | place: USA: Christiansburg, Virginia | collected 2016-03-01 ... | reverse complement strand
AATATATTGAGTTTTCTTATTTTATTTAGTTAGCCTTGGCCAGTATTTTGATGTTTTATCTTTTTTGGACAATATGAAGACCATATTAAAGCCAGTCTTGGACCATTTGGATTGCTAGACCAGAATGGGTCCAAAGAATTATACTGCAAACTAATACTTGTTCTTGGTGGCTGTGCACTAAAATTTGATGCTATCTTCCTTGAGTTAAACTTTCTCTGCTTAGATATCTCTAATGCCCAATGTAACGAATATTTTATCCTTGCGTTGTGCCCATTTGATAGTTGGATGGAGAGCTGTCATGTGCCTGAATAAATAAGTGGTTAGTTAGATTATAGATGCAATAAATAGGATGTATTTAAATGAAATAGTATTTTCTAGAATAATCGGTAATATCATAACAGACATACGGATAATAAAAATATAATGATCAATATGCAAAGGCAGGTATATTACCCACATATACAGTACATTAAGCACTAAATATACCCGATTATTAATAAAATGAGATCTTATTGTTTCCTATATCAGATAAACTATACTTAAATCTATGCATTTTAATAATTTATTTTGTGTTTTAGCCAGTTTCATGAACCCACACGTTGTGATTTTGTTCGTATCTCTATTAATTATTTATTTACTTAAAAATAAACCTACTAGTCTGTAATTTGCTTTTGATAGTTATGATATTCCCTCGTTTTTTATATTGTTTTGCTCTATTTTAAATGTCAAATACGTAGCTACAACTATGATAGGTGAGGCCAATCGCCTTTAACTAAATTTCTGATTCCTTCATCCCCAATAAAATTATTCCCTAACAGTTATTCAATAGATTACCTAGATCTAAACTGGATAGCATGGGCCAATCAGCTTGAATAAGTAATTATACGGCCTTATCTCCTATTTTATTATTATTGATTTTAAGATGTGTCAGTTTCATCCATTTACTCTCTACCAGATATGAGACTCCTTACAAATTTATATTGTTTTAGTTTAGGTTCAGGATAGTTAGTTATGGCCAATCCCCTTTTACCAGATATTTGACTGCATTTCCTTATATTTGATTACCATCTGATGATATCTTCATGTCTACATAAGTTAATACTCATTAATTTTGGCCATTTAGTCCTCTCAAGCTATTTCACTCCAGTCGATGTTATTTTATTTGAGTCTAATTCGTATGAATATGTACTCATCATTATGATCTATATCTATGGCCAATTAGCCCTTGTTATTTATGTCATGGATTCGTCATCGATGTCACAATCACCCAAATCTAACACTTTAAGTTCATTCATTTTTATTCCAACTAATTATTGAACTAGTTTTTTATCCAATCGATTCCCATCTAGCTTATGATCAAGTCTACATAAGAATAAAGTCATTATTTTCAAGTTCATTTATGAAATTGCCTGAATATGCTCTGTATTTATGTTTCTATTCACTTATTAAAAATTGATATACTTAATACCAGTTTTTTCTATTACTCGTTATAAGCTTTCAGTATAAGCTAACGAACTTATGTAACTAATTGTTCTTATTGACCCTAATTTTGGTTATGCATAGACAAAATAAATGAATAAGGTAATTATATTTATGGTTTGATTAGAGAAATCATTTAGTGAATGCTAATATAATATGCAGATTATAATGTTATGTTTTCAATATCATAAAACAAAATAATATCAAAAAATATTAGCCAATACATCTGTCTAATATTAACAATCTTAATAATCAGCACATAAGCCAAATTATTCTCTAAGGAGTTCAAGTCATCAAATATACGTACATAAAAAAGTTGGATCTATCTAGATCGAATGAGATTTGCCTCAGGAGAAGCAGCCATTACATTTTAAGCTAATTTGCAAGCATCAAGCTAGCCAGCACCCAACCGATATAAATTAACCTTATAGATCATCCCTTAAAATTTATGGGATATCCATCGTGTTGGGAAATGCTAGAGCAAATCTGAACCCGTAGACAACGGAGCAAAAAGAGAAACGATTTAATTGTACTTTAATGTGGAAGGAGAACTAAAGAATAAATCTACATTTATAATCCCAATAATCGAGCCAATAACTTACTATTTCGTGCTGAGTGACTGTGAAAAATCAATGGTTAACTAGTATTTTAATAAAAAATCAAAATTCAATGTCAGGATAGACAGAAAAAATAATGGGAATAATTATGCTGCTGATGAATCCGCTTTAAATTGGCTTATCCCCCTACTCCTGCTTATATATTCCTTTTGGATTTACAAACTGAACCAGAAATCGTAAATCTTCATCGAATATAAATAGAATGAGTAAATAGATTGGCCAAAATTAATAACCAAGATTATAATATGGTCTCAAATCACAGCATTGGCGTTCTTTGAATTAGGACATCTCATATACGTGTATGGCGAGGGGAATAAGCATCATTTGTTTAGTTTCATTTATTTATTGTCAGGCACACTTGCTGAAACTATTCTACTGATATTCATAACATTCTGTTCTTATGGATGGATGACAACTTTCCTAGTAACAGAAGATGAGACTGAATAGATATTCTATCCAATAGGTAAATGATAAATAATATTCAGCATCAGTAATGGGGTTCATATCGATTGTTCTCTCACTTCTATCTAAAATTAATGATGATGATATCGATAAGACACATATTTATGATTCATTGGCCATTGATATTCAGATCGTTTTGAAGTGCATAGGATTGTGCACATTTTGTATTGGACTGGTGAGATTCAAATTAAAATATGGGAAGAGCAAGGGTCTTATGATATATCTACTGAGACTGAGTTTGTATGGGATTTTTTGTTATTGCGGAGGACCATTGCTGATCCTCTGCTAGGAGGGCATATCAAAACATTATAGATAGGGAATAATTCTAATAAGCAGCTAAGTAATAAAAGTGATTGAGCTGAGCATCTTAGCCTTTGAAATGAGATAAAAATCATCAACATACAACAAGATAAGTCTACACAACAAATCTTTCATGGAGGTGTAGAACAAATATTTATGATTTTTATTACTGTACTAACACTCCACATTAGTTAGGATGAATATAATTTATTAGTAATTTTTAACTATGATGTAAGATTTGTTATCTATTTTAAAACTATAATAAATTATAATTAAAGTGCATATGCTAAGGAAAGCGTTACCCAAAATCCATAATATTACCCACCGAAATATCTACGGATTGCTAGAGCATAAGAAAATGGATTAGTTGAAGGCTAAGCTCTATGGAGAACAGCAAAAAACTTCCATGCTCCTTAAAACTAAATTCTTTTTGAAATAAATGAAATACACCATTGTTCAGGGCACGAAGGATCTGTGGGCTGACTACAAGTGGCTTCGACACTTGTCCAAAAACAAATCTAGATTCTAGTTCACAGGCTACGAGCTCACCAAAGTTAAAAGAATTTATATTGATCTCCTCAAGTTCATTCCCTATTCAGTCATTTTATTTGTCCCCTTCGCTGAGTTTTCTCTTCCGATAATCCTTTATTTATGGCCTAATGCAGTACCATCGTTATACTTATTCGATACTGCCCACGACAAAAGAATGTAGAAATTACAGAAAACGCAATAAAAAGCCCACAAAATATTATTTTAAAGATTGCTAACCGTTCTGAGATAATTATCAAAAAGAGAATAATCATTTACCCACTACGACTAATTTAAAACAGAATTCTTCTAAGTTATCGATGAACTTAATGCGAAATTAAATTATAACAATTTTAGTTCTGATTAGTTAATGACTGTTTTGCAGTTTCTTGGTGGAGATTATTTCTAAGGAACTACTACATTTAATAAGTGTATCAATCTATTCACTGGCATCATACCAAGATGGCTGGTCTACAAGCCCATTAGATATATCTATTACAAATTAAAAGGAATTCAGGCACCCCTGTACGAGGATCCATGGTGGATTAATTAAAATTTTGCCATTTTCAGGTTCAATTACTGGCCATTCGAATCCCTGAAGCGAAAATATCTTCTATATCAAATAAAAAAGAAGTATAGATAAATAAAATAGCAAGATTTAGCATTTTAGAGGTATGGAATGAGTGATTTCCAAATCTACGACACCAAATATTTCGCAATGGAGAGAGGATTTGCTCCTTTAGTATGCTATTAAACATTACATAATGTGATCAAGAATGACTGGGTTAAGGTGACTACCCATCCAAGATTCAGGAATAATAATATAAGGCTTTGGTACAGCGTTATGATGTATCAATTCCTATCACAAGCTAATCAGGATCTTGTCCTTTGATCGTTTGATATACTTTGTCAAAATATTTTTATATCCTTAACTTATAATCTTATCAATAGATATTGGGGAAAATTCTCAAATTTATTGTTATTATTACAATCACAAAAATATTCTTTTTCTTCTCTTCTCTTTCAAACTTTATTTCTAGATTTCGAAGTCTATCGAAGGGTTGAGTTTAGTTTTGATTTACTATTTGTTTTTGATATCGTCTGATACATATTTTTGTTGTACACGTCTCCATCGTAATGGCCAAACTCAGATGGAGATCGATATGCGCCAGGTCCTGGGTTATAGTTCTTTATTGATTATTGTTAGAATTTTGCGACTCTTCTTTATTTATCGAACAGTCTTTTTCCGTACCCTTGTGTTTTTGTTAAAGGATAATGTCCTTTATCTGAGAATGCATTTACTTCATTATATGCGCCTGGTCCAGGCACTTCTTTTTCTAAATTATCAGAGAATTACTGAGTTAGAAAAATCTAACAGAAGTCTTAGGGTTAAAAACTGTAGCCCCAGTTCCTTTATGCTTGGCAACATGGTATTTACCTCTTGGAGATAGAGCTTCTGGGTTTTAATATCTGCCAGCACCAGGATTATCATTTTGATTTTCGATAGACATTGTCTTATCAATAGTCTTGGTCCTCATTCTCATTGTATATCTATTACCTAGATCTAATTTTTGATTATTATATTTATTTGGACCTGGATTTCTCAGAGGTTCCAGAGGGATATAGCCTTTACTAGGAATTTTCTACAATTTTATATTTTTTGTACTTATCTTGATAATGAAATAGAAAATCCTCTTTTAGTTTTCCTATTATCATCAAAAATTGTTCTTAGATCGTACTTGGAAGAACCTGGAGAACTTGTTAAATCTTTTGTAAAATCAGACTTTCTGCCATATCCTATGGCAGCACCTGCTCTTCTAAAAGTTGAAGGAGTTTCATAAATGCTGTCACAGCTTAGTTATTATTAACATATTACTAGAGTCTTGGCGATTTGAATCTCGAATCTTTTGCGAAGCTCCACAGGTTTTTCGAAGATGATCGATTAAGGGGTGATTAATGAATCTGTCTAAATGAAGAAACAGAGTCAAGGCAGAATGAACTTCTCATTAATAAAATTAACACTAATTTATAATACCTATAATTTGAATAAATTAATATTTTCTTTATTAATATCTTCTCGTGGACTGATAAAGATTGGAAATAGTGAGAAAGAAACGCTGCTACTATTGATTCTATATTTTTTAGATGCTTAGAGGCTCTTTAATAAAAATATAGAAAAATAGAAATAGAAAAATCTAAGTTTGTTCTTAAAGATAAAAACAAATTATTCGACACCTAACCAATTCAAAATCAAATTTATAAAATATTTAATTTAAATAAAAAGTTATAATAAATTAAAACCCGGTTTTTGCTAAATATACTAAAATTTTTTACTTTTTTTAGTCAAACATGGATATTCAAAAGATTGTGGAGCGTGATAAATTTATATAGTTCCAATAGAGAATATTCTAACTCACTTTGGAGCATGACTTCGTTTGTGCCCTACCTGCGTTGGACGGATCTGCAATCATTGTTTAGTAATATCACAAATAATCTGACCACAAAAATCAAAGGCAGATCATCAATCATATTGACAAGACAGGAAATAAATTAGGATCGATATCATTTAATTACTCAAATGGCCAATATTGTATTATCAACAATACGAAAGTAGTCCGGTTGGGGATCCCCTACAACAAAATTTGTGATTATAGCGGGGTCATATCAAGATAAAGTAAATACTTCTAAATATCTCTCACAGACTGGGACCTGCTCACCCACGATCAAGACAACTTTACTTTGAAGTAGCCTGTCGAGGAGGGTAATTTGCGATCAATTGTTCTTTTCTCATTTCCTTTGACATAAATAGTTTCTTATATGTTAGAGTACTACGAACCCGAAAAAGAAAGACTTTAATACAGATTCAAAACATATAAAGTTCCAATATCATCAGATAAAGGGTACATCTACAAACCCTTAGTTTATATATTTCCTAAAACCAGTACAAAATTTTTACAATATGAGTTCAGATGTACAAAACTGAATGATCAACAAAAACTTGCCATATATTCTTTTTTACTTGACAGTGATGACAAATAATTCAAATTTGTAAGTCTAGACTTAATTAAAGGAGAGAAAAAGGAATACAAATTTTAATTTCCTGAAGATTTTCCATGCACATTCAATAAAGAAGCAATAAGAATGAAAAATAAGAGCTATTTGAGTAAGGTAATGTATTAAACAGATGTTTGGGAGATGTTTCCCTAAATATTTTATTTAAGATTTCAGACGACATAAAGCAGGATCTTAAAAAGAAGATCATGGACTTATTATTGGGACTCCAAAACTGGCTCGATAGTATCTCCTCATGATCAGCCCAAGGACATATGTTATCTTGCTGTCTTTTCAAACTCACTGAGAATAAATTAATATTTTTAGAATAGAGGCAAGATCTATTGCATCAATTTATATACAATGAAGATGAGCTATCTTGAAATGCCTGAGAAAAAAGCTCAAAAATATCTCACATACCGAGATAAGAAAGTTTATACTGAATATCATCCAAGAGTTTTAATAGCAAATTATAAGCAAAATAAAAATTTAAGGAGTTCAGTCTTTGAGTTATTATAATTTCCCTATTCCCATGAGGAGTATATCATTTTCATGATTTAAGAAACGATTCATGAATGCGATAAGGATTTAGTCGAAATGATCATTAAACTCTCTGTTTTAAATAAGGGCAGGACAGTTTTTGACAAAAAATCTTCTTGATTGTTCAAATATATTTGTTTAAATGATTATAAAAGAAAAAAAATAGAATAAGGACTGTAAAAAATATTCTAAAAATTATCATTTATGAAACAATTCTGCCATATTTTTAACAAGATTGTTATCCATTCCCAGTTAAATGATTCGGGCCTCCAGATCTCCTCTTTTTTTAGTCTGTTTTAATAATATTCTCATTCCCTATTCGAGTTATTTATATTTTTTTATTAGTTCAGTAATTTGCTAGGATTGGCTACTGTTAATTTTACCTAACTAACGTTTATCATTTTCAAGTTCTTGAAGTCTTCTATCATAAAATCCTTTCATATCAGCTACATTTTTATCTGATATCTTTTTGTATTGTTTTTTTGCATCTTCGGAATTTATTTGAGCTTCAATTGTTAATCTTTAGTTTTCGGCCCTCATTATTCTGCTATCACTTTCTAGATTTTCACATCGAAGTTTCAGTGATCTTATTTAGTCTTATTTTTTTCCTATTTATTCATCTAATTTTTTCAATTCTTGGACCATATCCTTATCATCTTTGTTAATAACTTGAGGATTGTTCAATTAGTCATTTAATTTTTTTATTTCTGCGTTTTTCTATTCTATAATTTTCTTCAACTTCTTTTCATTTTCTTCTGCCTCACTTTTTACTTAAATTATTTTACTGCTCAATCTTCCCAACTCATCTTCCGCGAGCTTAATTTTTTATTCTACATTACGCTATGATTATTCAACTTCTTGAGCTTGAATTTAAAGTAACTGTCTAAGTTTTCTCAATTATTCTTAATAGAATCTGATATTGTTATTTTTTAGCTCATTTTCTTTGATAAAATTTCGGCTGGTTATCATCATCATGCTCTTTTCATTTTATAAGCGTTATTTCATGTCACGCTCAGTGGATGATGCTCCACTCTTTAGTTATAAGATTTGTTGGTTTAAGAATGAGATTGTATAATCGTACTTCTTTTTTAATTGATAAAGAGTTTATCTTTACTTCTTTGCCTCTTTTGTGGCCTTATCAGCCTAATTTTAAGCATATTCTAAATCTTTAGCTAATGACTAAAGCTTTGCCTCGTATAGTCTCACTAAAGCTTCTATGTCGCTTTGGTGAAGAACTCCCATTTTAACTTTAAGTAGTTATATCTATTGAAGATGCTGTTTTTTGAGTTAGGCGATGAGTTTCTTATAATAATTATTTTCATCTTCATAGTTTTTAATTTGTAACCTGAAATCTATTTTCTAAGTTTCTCTAAATACCATTGTTCTCCTTGTTTATCCATCTTTAATATTTATGATATTGAGGAGCTGTGAAATTTCTGCTTGATAGAGTTATCTCTGATGCTATAAGTCTTGTTTGGATTGTTCTGCCTCAAAGAGATAGAATTCTTTTAAGTTTTAAGTAATTTAATATTGTCTCTATTTTTGTTGCTCCAACATTTTTTCAAGCTTTTATGTGAGTTGTAATTTTTCTTTTTCGAACATATTTTGCAAATTACTATTTTATTTAATTACGTTTTCTCGTTATTAAGCTAACCCTTCCAGTGATTTTTACTTTTATTCCAGTTTTTTGAGGACTTTCTTCAACTCTTTATCAGCTAGAGCCTTCAACTCCTCAATGGCTACTTCTTGTTTTCGATTGTTGTTCTGATTTTATTTACTAAACTGATTTCTGAGTTCATATATTTACAGATTTTTCTTCTAAACAAATTATTTAAGATCTGCTTTCAGGCTTTAGTTTTAGTTGGAGAGATTTTATATTCTTCTTGATGTACTCTTTTATAGTTACTCAAGCATGATATTCTTTTATTGCAGAGCTTCCTTTGCTTTCCTGAGCTGTATTTCAATAGCCTATATTTGAGAAAATTGTGATTGCTTTAAGTTACTTATTCTGAGGAGCGCAATTTGCTAAGATTATTACTTTAATCTTTGGACAGTATGCCTGTGCATCTTTTATTGATCTTCTAATAAATCATGTAGCCTGGATATTTCTAATAGCAACTTCTCCACCTCAATTCTTTGTTCTGTCCTAAGTTGCTCAACAAAATCCTTTGAACAAGATTTACTAATCATGGACACAAGGGCCACATTTTATTTCATTTCCGTGAACAGTTATTTTCTGTTACGCAATACATCTATACGTTGGCTCTACAAAAGTGCTGGTTTTGTTCCAGTCGATGGATCTTCGAGAGGGGAACTGAAGGAAAAATCTGATTTATGAGCAGTTGCTTTATACAATTACTTCTGAGCTGTGTAAAGTTCGTTTGACATTTAATGTCAGCTTAAGATTTTATTATTAAAGTTAATTAGTTATTTTTATGATATAATGAATGTGATCTAAAAAATTATATTTATATATTCTATAAACATATAATATTTTTATTTATTGATGAAAAGCACATTGCCTGCACTATTCCGCACAAAATATAGATAATCAGACCATAATTAATAGCAAATCAGTAACAGGACATTGGATGGGAGTCCTGAAAAGCAAATACCATATTTTAATCTCAGTTTGTATATAAATAAAAATCATAACCATTACCGCACCAAAATAATCAACACTCTCCATTAAAAAAGTACAAACGAAGATAAATTACCTCCAAACACAAAAATTAGATTCAAATAACGGTATGCCGAGTATCCTGGCCGATCTCTCAGTTTACAAGGTGGCTATAATCTCAACTCTATCTCCCATAATCGTAGCATTAACTTTACAAATGATTTTGATGATAGTTCTAAGATGAACAGCACAACCGATTTTAATAAAAGCACTTCCCTTTATAAATCAAATAAGACTCCCTCTCTTCACAACATGGAATAGAGCGACAATGTAAAGATAAATATAAAAAAAATATCCCATGAGATAGTTCTCCTAAGGAAATCTTTATAAGATGTTCCTCCCTTACATAAAACGTATTTAGAATAGTTGTCCAGATCTAGAGAGATTCTTGTTGAGTAAATATAAGATCTGTAAATGGAATTTAAAGATAAAATTAATATCCTATGGTAAAATTTATCGATTTTGAGGAGATAAACCAATATGGAATTAAAAAGTATGAAGAGAGAAGTAGAAGTAATGAGGTAGGAAATTAATGAATAAAAATAGTTGATCAGAGATATCGAAGATCAAAGAGCGATTATTAAAAGAGTTAATTTTTGATATTTATTGCCTTTTATAATTTAAATCAATTTAAATTTGTTATAATTGTTATAAAAATGCCCAAAGCTCCAAAATCAACCATATTCAAATTCATCCTGGATAGCGAGCAGTTATTTTCAAACTTAGATCATTTAAAGTTACATAATTATTAACGATTCTTGAAGATTGGCTAAGTTGGTAAATAAATTCAAGCACTCTCGAAAGCAGATGATTATGTAATATCTATTTTACTCATAGAAATAGTTAGAGTAGCTATGTGATAAGAATTTTATGGATCTTCAATTCATGAAAATGTAAATCTAAGATGCTTTTATCTCCGCTCTGCATCTTCGAAATTAGGCCACTGTCGAATACTACTTGAGGAATGGTATGGAATTGGATCGAGTATAGCCTGGCTGCATTGTTGAAGTTTGCTATTCTCTATAATATTTGAAGAATGACCCGCCGATTGACCTACTAAAACTTCTGTAATTATAAAACTTATTCAGATTGGAATATGGAGGGAATCCAAGACATCCTTCCCAATAAAACTCAGATACTGCAATGCATATTGTTGCCAGATATGGAAATATAGATTTTCTCAAACTTCTTTTGGAATATGGAGCTGACATCAACGGAGTCAATGACGATAAAAAAACACCTCTAGGATGCGCAATATAAACAAAACAAAAAGCTGCCATCTAATTTCTTAAGAGTAAAAATGCAAACTAAAAATGGAATGATTGAATTTTTTATTTATTTCAGACTATGAATTCATTCGAATAGTTATTAAAAAATAATATCAAAATTTATCGTTGATAACTGCTCTTTGTAGGACATTTTCTCTTAATAAAAACCCAAGTATAGCTTTAGTGACAAACCAGCATACGCAAGCAATTGGAAAATATTGAGTAAAACTCCATATTAATTGACCAAGGATAGATGCATTTTCTTCTTGGGTAACCAGACTTGGAGCCTTCAACTTCAGAGATACTTTTAGGATATTCGTTGGCATGTTATTCGATAAAAATTATGTTGTCGACTTTAGAAAGACTTTATAATCTGACTCTAGAGACAGTAATGCTTTTGGGAGGTTATAGTTAAATAAAGGAAGAACTTAATTAAATTTAAAGTACTATTCGAAGTGGGAGGATGATTTAACGCATTCAATCCTGTTTTAATTTCCATGACCCCAACCATATTCAGATCAGCTAGATCATATCCAGATCCTTCTGAGTACACAATTCCATATCCATCTTTAACAGTACTAGTCGTATATTTCATAAAAGTGACCATAGAAATTTTCTTCACTTTCTCACTCACTGACTTCATCCAATTCACTGTAAATGTATGAGTCAGCTCATTATCATTATTCTCATATGACAGTGAAATTGGTTTTGAAGGGATAATATTGTACAAAGTAGAGTAAGTATAAATGGATTGTGAAGTTTCAATGATTAAATGATAATGATAATCATATGTGATGTTGGGGCTTGTTGTTATATTATCTGTGTAGGAGAGATAGAAATCTGTGGATCAATACATAAGTACTGTTGACTGAGAAAACTAAAAAGAATGGGATGATCAGTGAAATTACATATAAAACTATTTTTAAAATAAAAGCATCTGAAGTGTACGAGAACTTGTACAGCTTTTTGTAAGGGACTGAAGCTATTTGAATCATGATTTAAATTTTTATTATAACTTTTAAACTAAGTAATATATGAGTTCATTATGAGATTATTATGAGATTGTTTTAATTTTTTATTAGT